>OHAE01002056.1_pt1 | contig 13176 bp, 9 predicted proteins | sample 1577061 | NCBI WGS metagenome assembly OHAE01 (sample SAMEA3541535, study PRJEB24748) | human gut metagenome | biome: human gut; feature: human-associated habitat; material: faeces | place: China | collected 2012
AAATACAGAACTGAGATAAAGCGTCTTGGTCTTGAATATATGCAGACATACGAGGAGGTCAAGACAGAGAAGTTTACGCCTGATTATTTTATGGGAAGATTTGCTGAGGCTGTAAGGGTCGCAGAGGAAAGAAATGTTCCTATGTATTGTGGCGAATACGGTGTTATAAATCTTGCATCTGCTGAAAATACTCTTAACTGGTACAAGGATATAAGCAGTGCCTTTGAGAAATGTTCTATCGGAAGAGCGGCTTGGTCATACAAGGGTGTTGACTATGGCTTTATTGACGGACATCTTGACGGCGTTCTTGATGAACTGGTAAAGTATCTTTAATAGATCATTTCTTAATATAACTCCATTTTTGGACAAGCTCGGTCACGTTTGCCGAGCTTGTTTTTTTATGCTTAGTTTCATAAATTGATGTTTGCTCATAAAATTCTATTTACGATAATTATTTGATATAAATAATTAAATATTGATATAATAGTTTTAAAACAAAGAGTATAATATAAACATAATAATTCATAGTCACTTTCTTATAATAACTTCCGAATAAACAGATCTGCTTGAATATCAAGTGGGTCTGTTTTCATATATTTATAATCTTTCATAAATTTGATATTAAACACTTTTATGATATTTATGTTACGTTTTTGATATAAACAAAACGTTTACATAGTTATAATATATACAGAAACAACAAAATAAATTGCTTTTAGCGAAAAATTTTATTGAAAAATAGGAGGAAAAGGTTATGAAGATCAAAAAATTTGTAGCAGGTCTTTCAGCAGCGGTTCTCGCAGCAACAATGATGTCAGTTTCTGTTTCGGCAGCAAAGCTAGGCGATGTTGTTCATCCGTCAGAGGAGGACTCAAAAATGAATGACTCATATTACTCTATCGGAGCAATGGGCTTTTATATGGGTCAGGACTGGACCTGGAATCAGGGCGACTGGGTAGGCATCGATGATGCTGGCAAGATAACTGTTGAATATAAGATAAGCAAAGTTATCACAGACAAGACAATGTCAGGCAAGGGAACTCTTGGAGATATGGGCGTTATGGTGGCTAATCTTCCTGATGGTGTTTATCCTGTGGACGTTAAGATATCTGACGCAAAGTTCGTTGCCGAGGACGGCACAACAACAGTTTTTGATTCGCTTAATTCTATCACTTCAATGGACGAGGACGCAGAGGGCGGAATAAGAATACATATCAGACCAACTGACGAGGTCAATGAGGAAACAGGCGAGGTAACAAAGAAAGCTTGTCCTGAGGTCGCAGGCTGGGAGAAGGAAGGCGCTTTCAACGGCGGCACACTTTCAATGACGCTTGATTTCGGTGTTGCATCTGCCGAGGGCGGAGAGCCAAAAACAGATGCTTCAAAGGCAGATTCAAAGTCTGATGCTTCAAGCTCAAAGGCTGATACGTCAAAGAAAGATGTTTCTTCATCTAAGGCAGATGCAGGCAAGACTTCTGCAGCAGCGGCTACATCTTCAAAAGCATCTGACGATACATCTAAGGCAGCAGAAACAGGTGCGGCTGTTGGCGGAGCACTTGCTGTTATCGCTCTTGCAGGCACAGCAGTGATCGTTGCAAAGAGAAGAAAGTAATATTCGGAGGTATGGCTATGAATAATGCAAAAAGAGTTTTGACATTTGCCCTTGCAGTTTGCTCGCTTTCAGCATTTGCATCTTGCGGAAGTTCAAGTGATTCATCAAGCAAGGTAGTTGACAAAAAGCTTAAGGAAGATCAGCAGCAGATAGTTCAAAGACTTGCTGATGATATGAAAGATGTGAGAGATCTCAAGAGCAACGAAATAAAGTGGTTTTCACATTGGGATATCAACCCTACTGAGGCAGAGGACAAGGAGATAGGCGCTGACCTTGCTTTGTTCAAGACAAAGTATAATGGTAAGATAAACTGGGTGCAGACCACTTGGGAAACTAAGTTTGACGATCTTGCGGCACTTGTAATGTCAAATGATTCACCTGATTTCATCGGTGCTGATGATATGGACGTTTTCCCTAAGGGTGCTATAAAGTCAATGATAGAGCCTATCGACGATTATATCGATCTTTCAAAGCCTCTTTGGACAGACATAAAGGGTGCGACAGATCAGTTTATGCTTGGCGACAAGCATTATGTGAGCGTTATCAGAACAGACCCTGCATATGTTTTTGTATACAACAAGCAGACAATGGAAGATAACGGCTATGACGATCCTGCTGAGCTTTTCAAAGAAGGCAAGTGGAACTGGGATACATTCACAGAAATGTGTCTTGATTTTACTGACGCTGAAAGCGATAAATACGCACTTGACGGCTGGTATTATGAAAAGGCTTTGCAGCAGTCTTCAGGTGTGCCGCTCATCGGTATCACAGACGGCAAGCTTGTAAACAATATTTCTGACCCTATGATAGCAAAGGCTCAGAATATGATGTATGAGCTGCAGAAGAACAATGTTGTTTATCCAAAGCACGAGAATAACTGGAAACTCAGAGGCGACGCAGAGGGCAGCGGAATGGCAACAGGTCTGACGCTTTTCTATCCTATCGGACTTTGGGCACTTGAGAATGCTCCGTCAACAACTGTAAACTATGGCGATGTATCAAAGGGAGAGGTAATGTTCGTTCCTGTTCCTTGCTCGGCTGATAGCGATAAACAGTATATCCCTTCAAGAGTACACGGCTTTAGCATTGTAAGAAACGCTCAAAATCCTGAGGGCGTGGCAGCTTTCCTTGAATGCTGCCGTTATGCAGAGCTTGACGAGGCTGCACATCAGATAACCCTTGATCAGTACAAGGACGATTACGGCTGGACAGATGAGATGCTTGAAATGAGAGAAACTATCTATGATCTGTCTGCACAGAACCCTGTATTTGACTTTGAACAGGGCGTATCTGCCGACCTTAACTCTATTTGCGATACTGCAATAAGAGGAACAATGAATCCGCAGGAGTCAAAGAGCTGGTCACAGGTCGTTCAGGAAAATGAAAAGGCTATAGATTATCTTATCGACGAGGCTATGGCTTCAATGAAAGAGGCTAAATAATATCTAATTATCAGAAAAAAGGGCGGCAGGGTGATTTGCCGTCCTTTTTCTATAAATATGAAGCTTTACTTGTGTCTGTAAATATGATATAATAAGCTAAAAAGCAGGGGGTGAAAGCTATGGAAATAAACAGAGAATTGTCTAAGCGGCAGTTTATGCAAAAGGAAAATGACTATCATCATTCACCATATGAAACGGAACTTGAATTTTATTCTGCGGTGCGGGCGGGCGATCTTGAAACGGTCAAACGTTTGTATACGCCGCTGGATACAAACGGAAAGGGCAGGCTCAGCAAAGACGACCTTAGAAACGTCAAGTATCATCTTGTCATAACCATAGCTATGCTGTGCAGGTTTTGCATCGAGGGTGGACTTGACCCGGAAACTGCGTATACCATAAGCGATATATACATTAATAAATGTGATGAGTGCCGTAATGAAGAAAGCGTCATGGCTGTACACAAAGAAGTCATCGTTTATTATACAAAGCAAATGAAAAAGGCTGCGTCACAGAACGTTTATTCAAAGCATATCCTTATGTGCTTTGACTGCATTTTCGATAATATTTACAAGGGCGTGACCGTGAATCAGATAGCTGATGAACTGAACATAACGCCTCAGTATCTTTCAAAGCTTTTCAGGGAGGAAGTTGGCGTAAAGATCTCTGATTTCATTATGTCAAAAAGGATACAGGCGGCTGAAAATATGCTGAGATATTCTGAATATAGTCCGCTTGATATAGCCAATTATCTTGCTTTCAGCTCGCACAGCCATTTTATTGCCTGCTTTAAGAAACAGACAGGACTTACGCCGAAACAGTATAGAGATCAGTTTTTCCGTGCAAACTGGAACAAGCATAGCACAAGCAGATCGAAAATATAAGTTGATGTTAATAATCTGATATTTGCATTACTTTTCTGATATAAATATCACATCTGTTGATTTATAATACTTATAGAGGATAAAATTCTGATATTTATTCGGAGGTAATGAAAAATGAAAAAAGTTTTGGCTATTTCGATTCTCACAATGATAGTTATGTCTATGGGTGGCTGTGGTGCTTCATCTGACAGCAGTTCTTCGCAAGATGTCAGCAGCAAGGCGGAAACGGAAAGCAATTCTCCATACACGGTTGAGGCAGATTTCAGCAAGGGTGCGTCAAATGATTTTTCCATTTCAGCAGGCTGGTCAAATGGTGATCCGTTCAACTGTTCGTGGAGCGAAGATAACGTAACTTTCAATGACGGAAAAATGCAGCTTACCATTGACAGTATGGGCGATTCCGAAGCGTACAGAGGCGGCGAGTATCGTTCAAAGGAAAACTATGGCTATGGACTTTATGAGGTTTCAATGAAAGCCATAAAGAATGACGGCGTTGTATCATCGTTCTTTACATACACCGGTCCATCGGAGGATAATCCTTGGGACGAAATAGATGTTGAAGTCCTTGGCAAGGACACAACAAAGGTGCAGTTCAATTACTACACCAATGGTGTTGGCAAGCACGAATATATGTATTATCTTGGTTTTGACGCTTCTGAGGATTTTCACACTTACGCATTCGAGTGGAAAGAGGACGGCATAACTTGGTATGTTGACGGAAAGGAAGCATACAAGGCTACTGAAAATCTGCCTGTTACGCCCGGAAAAATAATGATGAATGCGTGGAATGGCATTGGCGTTGACAGCTGGCTGAAAGCTTTTGACGGCACAGTTCCGCTGACGGCTGAATATGAGTGGGCAAGGTTTACGGCAGAAAAGTAAAGTGATCCGCATATTACGCTTGCGTTTATGTCTTGATTTTTTTAGTTAATGATATTGATATTTGAACTGACCCCATTCGCTAGGTCAAAAAGTCTAGCGAATGGGGTCGGTTTATTTTACAAAGATAAACTCATATATTCACTCTTCTCAGAGCCTGACTATTTATGATTTCATGAGTATATTTCTGTATAGGGGTGTTTTTTTGCTATAATTTTCATTTATATTCTCACATCTCAACTTCTCGGTTATACGCCTCAGCACCCTCGACATACAGCGTTCTCATTTCTTCAAACGAGTCGCTTGGGGATATGATAACGCCGTCTTTGCCGAACTTATTGAAATAGTATTTGACTTGAATAGGCGGGGAGATGAACTCGTTGACAGCGTTGGGCTTGGGCTTTTCATTGCCTTTCAGTATGGGGCGCTGATAGAGTATTTTGCCGAACATTTCAACGCCTTTTTCGGTGAGGTACACTTTGGAGATATCGCTCTCATCACTGCCAAAACGTGGGTCGCTGAGTAGGTGCTTCACGGACTTGACGTGAACCTCTTTCAGCCGTTCGTATTCGGTGACGGAGGAGTATTCCTTTTGGCTGAGCTTTTCTGCGATGCTTAGTCCGCTCAATCTGCTTATGCGATAGCTGTCGGCTTTGAACTCTTTGCCTGCGCTTTTTTCGTCGGACAGGCAGACAAGATAATTATACATCTTATATTCGTCGCTGACGATACGGTATGGGATAAGCCTTATGCGGCGCTTTTCACGGCTGTACATATTAGAATATGCGTAAATGAAGCTGTAATATCTGCTGCCGTTTTGTTTGATGACTTCATTTATTTTTATGATATTGTCGGCGAAAAGGAGCCTTTCACGTTCACAATCTGACAGCAGGGCATAGTCCTCATACACGGCTTTCAGAAATCTTCTTAGGGTCGAGCTGTACACCTTGTTTTCGTAATAAAGGTCATCACTGCTCAGTGTATCGTAAAGGTCACGGCATATGCTTAGCCTTACTCGCACTGCATTTTCGGTCTTGGTCTTTTTGTATTTTGCAGAGAGCTTTGAGATAAGATAGCTTTTTATTATCTCCTTGCTTTTATCATCAAGGCCGTCATCGATCTCCTCGATCTGCCATTCTACGAATGCGTTCAGAAGTGGGATACCAATATATTTATAGTTATCGTTACTTTTGTATTTTAATGATGCGATATATGCTGAATCAAATATACTTGTGAGAAATGAGGACATTGATACGCTGCCGTTAGGGGAAAGGCTTGTTTCAAATATGGACTTGTCCTTGATAATGACGGAATAAGCAGAGGGTGAGAGGGGTATGGATTGCACCTCTGCGATATATGGTACGCCGCCCTCACGCTTGGGCAGAAATGTGCTTGGGGTCATGAGCATTTTTATCACCTCTTGTATTCATTATATCACAAATGTACTTTTTGTCAATATCATAGAAAATTATTTTGCTGAAATTGTGATATAAATGCCGTAAAAACGTGATAAATGTGCAAAAACATAGATAAAAAAGTTTTTGAAAATTACACTTTTGTTGACGATGATAAGGTGGTATAATGTATACAGAACAAAGGACAGGAGGTGATAAAAATGGGAAAGACGATCCTTACGGCTATCCTTGTAGCTGTACTTGACTGCGCTATCGCAGCTGTCAAGGAGATTGGGGAATGAGATGAAATAACAACAGACAGGAGGTGATGAAAATGCTTTGTGTAAAATAGCCACTTTCTATTGACATTTGTGTCTGAAAATGGTATAATATATATACATTAAAGCGTCGATAAAATAAGTTTGGTGTTTTATCACAGAATATCATTGATTATTTTGTCAACTTTGACCTACTACACTGGTGCGAATTTGCACTAGTCTAAAACTGATTCTACCACAAAATACTCTCTTTCGTCTCTACTACACTGGTGCGAATTTGCACTAGTCTAAAACTGCTGTCATAAACTGCTTTCGGTTGTGTACCTACTACACTAGTGCGAATTTGCACTAGTCTAAAACCGTTGATGTTGCATACGCTATAGCATTATCTACTACACTGGTGCGAATTTGCACTAGTCTAAAACAAAGTGTTTGCCTTTATGAAATTGGCTTTGGCTACTACACTGGTGCGAATTTGCACTAGCTGGCAAAGTTTAACATCAAAACCAACAAATAAAAAAATCCCTTAACGCTCAATGCGCTAAGGGATAACTAATATAAGGAGTAATATTTATGGCAAAAAAGAATAAAATGAAGCCTAGAGAGCTGCGTGAGGCTCAGAAAAAAGCCAGACAGCTCAAAGCGGCTGAGATAAATAATAACGCTGCTCCTGCGATCGCTGCCATGCCTGCTGCAGAGGTCATTGCACCTGCGGCAGAGAAGAAAAAATCCTCCGTAAAGGCGGCAGGAATGAAGTCTATTCTTGTCAGCGAAAACAAAATGTACATAACCTCTTTCGGCAAGGGCAATTCTGCTGTGCTTGAATATGAGGTGGACAATAATGACTACAACAAAACTCAGCTTTCTTCAAAGGACAACAGCAATATCGAGCTTTGTGGTGTAAACGAAGTAAACATCACTTTTTCTAGCAAGCATGGCTTTGAGAGCGGAGTGGAGATAAATACTTCAAACCCTACTCACAGAAGCGGTGAAAGCTCGCCTGTAAGATGGGATATGCTGGGGCTTAAATCGGAGCTTGAAAAGCGCTTTTTCGGCAAAACTTTTGATGATAATATACATATCCAGCTTATTTACAACATTCTGGATATCGAAAAGATACTTGCGGTGTATGTAACGAATATCGTTTATGCGCTGAACAATATGCTTGGGGAAGGCGATGAGAGCAATTACGATTTCATGGGGTATCTTTCCACATTTAACACTTATAAAGTTTTTACTAATCCTAATGGCAGCACTTTATCCGACGATAAGAAAGAGAATATCAGAAAAAGTCTTAGCAAATTCAATGCCCTGCTGAAAACTAAGCGTCTTGGCTATTTCGGCCTTGAAGAGCCAAAGACAAAAGACACAAGAGCTTCGGAAGCATACAAAAAGCGTGTTTATCATATGCTTGCAATTGTGGGACAGATAAGACAGTGTGTTTTTCATGATAAATCGGGTGCAAAAAGATTTGACCTTTACAGTTTTATTAACAATATTGATCCCGAATACAGAGATACTCTTGACTATCTTGTAGATGAGAGATTTGATTCTATAAATAAGGGCTTTATCCAGGGTAACAAGGTCAATATCAGCTTGCTTATTGATATGATGAAAGGCTATGAGGTTGATGATATCATACGCCTTTATTACGATTTCATTGTGCTTAAATCTCAGAAAAATCTCGGTTTTTCTATCAAAAAGCTTCGTGAGAAAATGCTGGACGAATACGGCTTCAGATTTAAGGACAAGCAATATGACTCTGTGCGCTCAAAGATGTACAAGCTTATGGATTTCCTGCTTTTCTGCAACTACTACAGAAATGACGTTGTCGCAGGCGAAACTCTTGTGCGCAAATTGCGTTTTTCAATGACCGATGATGAAAAAGAGGGGATATATGCTGATGAAGCGTCATAGCTTTGGGGCAAATTCAGAAATGATTTTGAAAATATCGCCGACCACATGAACGGTGACGTTATCAAGGAGCTTGGCAAGGCTGACATGGATTTTGATGAGAAAATTCTTGACAGTGAAAAGAAGAATGCGTCTGACCTTTTGTATTTCTCCAAAATGATATATATGCTTACATATTTTCTTGACGGCAAGGAGATAAACGATCTTCTAACAACGCTTATCAGCAAGTTTGATAACATCAAGGAGTTTTTGAAGATAATGAAAAGCTCTGCTGTTGATGTTGAGTGTGAGCTTACGGCGGGCTACAAGCTGTTCAATGACAGCCAGAGGATAACCAACGAGCTTTTTATCGTAAAGAACATTGCTTCCATGAGAAAGCCTGCGGCTTCAGCGAAGCTTACGATGTTCCGTGACGCACTGACTATACTCGGTATAGACGACAAGATCACGGACGATAGGATAAGCGAGATCTTAAAACTTAAAGAAAAAGGCAAGGGCATACATGGTCTGAGAAATTTTATAACAAACAATGTTATCGAGTCCTCTCGGTTTGTATACCTTATCAAGTATGCGAACGCTCAGAAGATAAGAGAAGTGGCTGAGAATGAGAAAGTTGTCATGTTTGTTCTTGGGGGTATCCCTGACACGCAGATAGAGCGTTATTACAAGAGCTGTGTTGAAGTTCCTGACATGAACAGTTCTTTGGAAGCAAAGCGCAGTGAGCTTGCGAGAATGATAAAGAACATCAGCTTTGATGATTTCAAAAATGTGAAACAGCAGGCAAAGGGCAGAGAAAACGTGGCTAAGGAGAGGGCAAAGGCTGTTATCGGACTTTATCTTACGGTCATGTATCTGCTGGTGAAAAATCTTGTGAATGTCAATGCAAGGTATGTTATTGCGATACACTGCCTTGAACGTGATTTTGGGCTGTATAAGGAGATAATTCCTGAGTTGGCTTCAAAGAACTTGAAAAATGACTACAGGATACTTTCACAGACGCTTTGTGAACTTTGTGATGATCGTGATAAGTCGCCGAATTTGTTCTTGAAAAAGAACAAGCGGCTGCGCAAGTGCGTTGAAGTTGATATCAATAATGCAGACAGCATCATGACAAGAAAATACCGCAACTGTATTGCTCATCTTACTGTAGTTCGTGAACTGAAAGAATACATAGGAGATATTCGTACAGTGGATTCTTACTTCTCCATTTATCATTATGTTATGCAGCGCTGCATCACGAAAAGGGAAGATGACACAAAGCAAGAAGAGAAAATAAAGTATGAGGACGATCTTTTAAAAAATCACGGCTATACGAAAGACTTTGTAAAGGCTCTCAACTCGCCGTTTGGATACAACATTCCGAGGTTTAAAAATCTTTCAATTGAGCAGTTGTTTGACAGAAATGAATATCTTACGGAAAAGTAGCGTGGTGTAGATACCGCCGCTCTCTTGGGGGACAGGTGGCGGCGGTGATATTCATTCTTGTAAAAGACGTGGTGGATATTCTGTTTGATTTGTTTTTTGGAAAGAAGAAGTAGGACAAGTGATAATCAGAGCGCTGTATGCAATGTGGTGCGGATATCTACAAACGCTTAGCAGCATAAAGCTGTTGGATAAAGACGGCGAGATATCTAAAGATGTAACAACTCATATCACAAAAGAAGAAGCCAAAAAGCTGATGAAGCTCCTTAAAAAATTGAATATTTTTTGATTTTCTACCTCATCAGCGTCATTAGGGGAATAGCCCCAATCGTCTGTAGAAGCGATAACAACAGTATCGTTCTTAAAGTCAACTATAGCGCCAACACCATATGTAGTGATAAGCTGAGTTTTTCTTATATCTCCAACGGAGATCTTTTTGTCTGAATATGTTGATATGCCATTCTTCTGCATAATCTCTTATTCTAGGCTCGATACTTTCGACACGTTCAAGCATGGTTCGTTTTATCTGCTCTATATCTTTATCATCAGCAGTTTTCCGACGATGGCAGCAAAAATCCTGCTCTCACACAGAAGATCGTGGACAGCGTATCGAGACTTTCTGAGAATGATCAGAAGCTTGTGCTGGAGATTTCGGAGAGGTTGGGGAAAGATTGAATCGATAAAGTGCCTTAATGCTAGTCATAAGGCACTTTTGCTATGTGGAACATACAAAAAAAGAGTTACGCTTTTCGATTTCTCAAAGCATAACCCTACTTGTTTAGGTAATACAAAAACTCCCCCTGCGGCGTTAAATTCTGATAATAAAAAAAGCCATGACGGACAATGCCCGTCACGGCGAGTGACTGGTCGAGGTGACGGGACTTGAACCCACGGCCTCTGCGTCCCGAACGCAGCGCTCTACCAAACTGAGCCACACCTCGATATACCACTGTAATATTATATCACACCCATCAAACCTTGTCAAGGCGTTTTTTTCTGTTTTGTATCCTCTTTGCTTTTTTACTGCGTTGACCTTTGGTGTATGACGAATTTATTGAAATCATTCTCATTGTAACTTATTTTCATTGACATACGCCTTGCGTTGTGATATTATATATATAAAGGCGTTCTCGTTTGAAAGTTTTTGTATGAGGTGATGAAACTGATGAATATGAAGAAAAGAATGTTGAGCATTGTCCTGTCTGGCGCAATGGCTGTTTCTACTGCTGTGTCTGCTGGATCGTTCAGTGCCTTTGCCGTGGCGCAATGTGTTGCGTATTCAGGCTCTAATGTGAATGATCAGGACTATGTGCAATGGTCTGACACAGTGAAATCTTATCTGACAGTGTGCGACAACGGCAATTATATGCGTGTTCAGTCAGGCGCTATCGAGGGCAAACTCCTTGTGGAATATTACAGCTCTGATTTTGAACCGCTCAGCACTAAGCTTATCGACAACGAGCTGCCTATCTTTGGTGCTTTCTATGACTCCGGCAATAATTATTATGTCCTTAGCGGTCAGGAAAATCCGAAACAAAACGACTCCCTCGAGGTTTTCCGTATAACGAAGTATGATAAGAATTGGAACAAAATAAAGTCCTGCGGTCTGTATGGAGCTAACACTACAGTTCCATTCGATGCAGGCTCGGCAAGAATGACCCACAGCGGTGACCACCTGCTTGTCAGAACTTGCCACGAGATGTATAAGTCAAGCGACGGCAATAATCATCAGTCTAATGTTACCATTGAAGTGGATATGCCTTCAATGACTATCACTGATTCGTATACCGGCATCATGAACGTTGATTATGGCTATGTTAGCCACTCCTTCAATCAGTTTATAAAAACCGACGGCAACCATATAGTCGCCCTCGACCATGGTGACGCTCATCCACGTTCTGCCGTTCTGGTGAAGTATAATTCTGATTTTACTACAGGCAAATTCTTCCCAAGCTATTTTGATAAGGTCAGCAATATCGACGTTGTAACATACCCTGAATATACCGCCGGTCACTATAACTATACAGGTGCGGCTATAGGCGGCTTTGATGTGTCATCATCAAGCTATATCGTGGCACAGAGTACAGTTGACCTTGATTATATCAATACGTCAAAAACACGAAACGTCTATGTTTCCGCTGTTTCAAAGGATCTTTCCACAAACAAGCTCAATAAGATAACTTCTTATGCAGAGGGTACAGACTCAGCTTCTGCTCCACAGCTTGTGAAGATAAATAATAACAGCTTTTTGCTATTGTGGGCCAGAGATACAAAGGTAAGCTGTGTGAAGCTAAACGCTGACGGCACAGTAAACGGCAGTATACACACCTTTGAGGGAAGCCTTTCAGATTGCCAGCCTGTTATCAAAAACGGCAGAGCAGTATGGTATGTTTACGATAAAAATAACGTGACCTTCAACTCCCTGAACCTTTCAAATCTTGACGATATAAAGACGATTGACGTCAAAACAGGTCATGACTACGAAACAAAGTACGCATCAAAAACTGACGGCACTGTAACACAGACCTGCAAGTCTTGCGGTTATGTGAATAAGTTCACAGTTCCGACCTCTACCACTGTTTATTGGCGCACAGACCTTTCGAATACGACCTTTTCAAGCGTATTGAGCAAAACTCAGTTCAGTGTGGGCGACAGCGTTGATTTCTGGCTTTATGACGATACAGCCTACACAGTTGAATTTTCTGATCGCAGTATGGTAAGTGTAAATAAGCTTGAAAACTATGCCAATGATATCAGACGTATCACATTCAAAAACGGCGGTTCACTCACTGTAAAAATTTATCCTACATACAATCCGTCTGTAGCAAAGACGTACAAATTCACCTGCGGATGCACGAGCCACACATATGGCAGTGCTGTTATCACAAAACAGCCGACCTGCACATCAGAGGGTACAAAAACAAAAACTTGTACGCAGTGCGGAGCAACAGTAACAGAAACAATTGCAAAGCTTTCCCACAGCTACACAACCACAGTTGTTGCATCTACTTGCACTACTGACGGCTACACACTCCACAAGTGTTCTGTTTGCGGTACTTCATACAAGGACAACACAACAAAAGCAACAGGTCACAGCTACGGAAATTCTGTTGTAACAAAACAACCGACCTGCACATCAGAGGGTTCTGCTATAAAGACTTGCACAAAGTGCAATGCGACAGTTACAGAAACTATAGCAAAGACTTCACACAAATATGCTGACACAGTTGTTGCACCTACTTGCACTGCTGACGGCTACACTCTCCACAAGTGTTCTGTTTGCGGTACTTCATACAAGGACAACACAACAAAAGCAACAGGTCACAGCTACGGAAATTCTGTTGTAACAAAACA
>OHAE01002057.1_pt1 | contig 13176 bp, 9 predicted proteins | sample 1577061 | NCBI WGS metagenome assembly OHAE01 (sample SAMEA3541535, study PRJEB24748) | human gut metagenome | biome: human gut; feature: human-associated habitat; material: faeces | place: China | collected 2012
ATGTTCCTGCACCTATTGAGAGAAAGCAGGTTTTCGGCGTAACTTTTGTCGCCCGGTTTTGCATCCGCACTTGATACCGGCGTACATACACCTAAAAGACCATCCGCGGTCAGCCTTCCGAAATTCCAGCCAACGCCGCAGTTGTTGATCACCCAGGACACATAGCCGGAACAGTCAAAGGAAGTGGAAGGGCTTGCGCCTCCCCATACATACGGATAGCCAAGATATTTTTCCGCCTCGGCCATCATTGCGGCAAACTGTTCATCTGCAAGGGCTTCCGGTGGAATGTCATAATCGAAGTAGTTTCCTGTGCCGCCTGAACCAACTTCCGGCAGGTGCCGTTCGCTGGTATCGCCGGTATCGGCAAAATACAGGGGATTCAAATACTGGCCGTCAACCAGGACTTCTAAGTGCAGGTGGGCCCCGGTAGAATTTCCGGTATTCCCGACCTTTGCAATCACATCCCCGGCTTTGACCTCCTGCCCGGCAGAAACAAGGATCTGGGAACAGTGCCCGTATTTGGTCGTCAGGGTATGTCCTTCGTATGCCTCGCCTTCAATAGCGACACACAAGCCATAACCGCCGGCATTTCCCGCAAGGGTGACCGTTCCGTCATGCCCGGCAAGGATCTCTGTGCCCTCCGGCATCCCGATGTCCACACCGGTGTGATAGTTCTTTTCCCCGCTGATGGGATGTACCCGATAGCCGTAGTAGCTGGTCACATAAGGAAGCCAGTTGGTGCCAAAGACATTTTTGACATACTGGCGGTTTCCTTTTGTCTGCAGCAGGATCTCGCAGATCTCTTTCTGGTCTGCGTTCATCCGGGAAACGACCAGGTTTTCCAGAGGTGTGACTGTGAGCTTGACATTTAAGATGCGCCATTCATAAGGCACTTCCTCCTGGGTTTCTTCCCCGGTTTCCGGGTCAACGGAAGTTTCTGTGCGATAACGGATCTCGGTTTCTTCTGAAAAGGACAGGGTATATTGTTCCTGGAAAAGCTGCCGCAGCACGCTTTCCACTTCATCGTAAGTAAATCCCTGATAAGCAGAAGTCAGATACCCCATCAGCACATACGGGTCATGCTCGATTGCGCCCAGGTTATACCGGTATTCGTCATAGCCGGGGCGGTCTGATTCCACCCGGTCTATTTCCATTTGCAGATCTGTTTCCCACTCGGTATAGGTAAGCTCCGCCTGGTTGATGTCCTGATCATCTGCAAGATAGGTAGAAGCAGCCAGACTTCCCAAACCGCCGGTCCCGATATTGGAGAACGTGGAAAACAGGGATGTGATCAGGAAAATTACCAAAAGGAGAAGCAGGAGGACAAGGCAGATTACAGGGTGCCGTTTGACCGCATGGACAATACCGACGCTGACCCTCTCTGTTGCGACTGCGGCATTTTTTGCCTGTTTCCCGGCTTCACGGGCAGCCTTGGCATACTGCCTTTTCAGTTTTTGTTTCTGCCATATCCGGGCAATCGCATGTTTCTTCAGCTCCGGGTGGTCGCTAAGAGCCTGCCGGTGGGCAAGTCTTGCGTTTGCCTTTGCTGATTTTTGCTGTAATTTCGCTGCCTTTCGGTAGGGGGCAGTTTTATGCCGGTGATATGCCGTGCGAAGCCCTGCCTCGCCCACAAGTTCAGAGCGGTGGGCTGCCTTGATGCCCACATTTTCATCCTCTGCCTCATAAATCTTTTTATGAGCGTAACCAATGGCAGTATTGGCGCCCGCCTTGACCGGACGCAGAGGTACAGGTCCTTTTACATGGGCCTTTTGGGATTTAACCTCCTTTTCAAATTTTAAGTGTTTTTTGGCTTTTCCGGTCTCCGGGTCGGAAACCGTCTCCATGCGCAGTTTCTTCCGGGCTGGCAGACGGTCTTGTGCCTGCTCTGCTTTTTGTGCAGTCCGTTCCGCCTTCCGTCTTGCATGGGTGAGCTTTTTATCCTTTGTCTCCGGCGGCAGTTCATCCGCAGTAAATTCCAGCTTGGATGTTTTCGGCGGTTCGCTATCCATACCCTTTTCCTTCTGCGCTGCCTGTTCCTCCGCCTGTGCCGCTTCCTGAAAACGCTGCTGATATTTGTTCCCATGCTGGTGTGTTCGGTAACGGTGTTCCTGACCGGATCTGTCTGTGCCGTTCGGTGGGGCTGAGCCTTCGGAAGAAGGAGCATATTTTCCGGTATCATGGTCTGTCACATCCTCTGTTACAAAAGAACGCCTGGAAGCCTCCTGCCGGAAATTGCTTCGCACGTTGTCCTGTATCGGGGGCGCTGTCCTGGTAGCATCCGGTGTCTCAAAGTGTTCCGAAAAACCATCCAAAGCGGTTGCATACGCTTCGCCCTGTTCCAGCAAGGACGCCGGTGTTTCCGGTGACAGATGGGAAAATTCCGTCTGTACAGGGATGTCCTGCCTGTGTGTCTTGCCGTTGACAGAAGAAGGGGTGTCCCGTGCCCTGCGCAGGTCAAAATCCTGTTCGGTCTGCCTGGCTGCCGGTTGATCCTCCCCGTGGGAATCACGCACCGGCATCCGGGTATCTTTGCGCCTCCTTTGAAATTCCCTGTCGTGTGCCATTGTTCTCACCTCCGATCCATTTTAATTTTTGTCTCACGCTTTGGTCCCCGCCACTTCATCCGGTCTTGTGGTAAGCACGCTGTACAAGAGTGTGTCCTTCGGGAAGTGGTCCACAAAGGGGATGATCACATTTCCAAAGAACAAAAGCCCCTCGCCGGGACCGGAATGGGTCACATAGGAAAGCTGGTGCGGGGAGATCCCCAACTGCTTTGCCAAAATCTGACGGTCTCCCTGGGCCTGGTTGAGCATATAGATAAAGTCCGAGTTCTCAAAAATATTTTCGATCTCACGGGAAGCCAGAAGGTCCTTGACATTCTGCGTTAAACCTGATGGGATTCCGCCCCATTTACGGAAGCGTTTCCAGATCTCCACGCTGAAACTTCCTGTCTGCCCTTTCAAAAGAAGATGGAATTCGTCGATATAGAACCAGGTTGTTTTATGTTTGGAGCGATTGGCCGTGACACGGTTCCACACCGCATCCTGCATGATCAAAAGCCCGATTTCCTTTAAGGCTTTTCCCAGTGACTTAAGCTGGAAACACAGTACCCGGTGTTTATCCATCTGGATATTGGAACGGTGGTTGAACACGTTAAGGGAACCATTGACATAGATTTCCAGCGCCGTTGCGATATTCTGTGCCTCCGGTTCAGACTGTTTCAAAAGCAGCTCGTAAAGATCACCTAAGATCGGCATATTTTCCGGGCACGGGTCCTGCAGGTATTCCCGGTACACCAGTCTGGTACAACGGTCGATGATCGTCCTTTCAATGGGGGAAAGTCCTTCTTTGCCGCCGATGATAAGGTCACACAGCGACAGGATAAAATCACTTTTCAAAGTGATCGGGTTTTCATCATCGGAATAGTCCAGATTGATGTCCATCGGGTTGATGTAGTTCGTGGAAGTAGGGGAAATATCAATGACCTGCCCCTGGGAACCGAACTGCTGTACCAGCGGCCCATACTCATTTTCCGGGTCGGCGATAATGATGTCGTCCTCCGTCAGAAGGAACACATTGACGATCTCACGCTTGGCAGAGAAAGATTTGCCGCTTCCTGGGGTACCGAGAAACAGCCCATTGGGGTTTTTCAGCGTTTTTCTGTTCGCCATGATCAAGTTATTGGAAAGGGCGTTCAGGCCGTAATACAATGCCTCGCCCTCCTGGAACAGTTCACAGGTGGTAAACGGTACAAAGATCGCTGTGCTGCTGGTCGTAAGCCCGCGCTCAATCTCAATCTGGTTCGTACCAAGAGCAAGCGAGGACATAAGCCCCTGTTCCTGCTGGTAATCCAGCCGTTTTAAGGCACAGTTGTATTTCTGTGCCACACCCGAAGCGGCAAAAATATCATTGAACAGCTTCTGACGTTTGGCAGCGATATTTTCCACCAGTACCGTCACAAGGAACATGCGCTCATTGCGGCTCTGTAAATCCTGCAAAAGATTTTTGGCTTCTTCTCCATAGGTGGCAAGGTCGGTGGGAATGATGTCCATGTCATACCCAGATCGGACCGCTTTCTTTTGTTCCTCAATGGTCATTTTCTGCAGGTCCGACATTTTACGCTTGATGTTTCGGATCGCCTGCGCCTGGTCGATAGACTGGATATGCAGGTTGACGGTCACGGCGTCGTTTAAGTCAAGAAGATCCGCTAAAAGCCGGTCGGTAAGCTCCGGCGCCAAAATCTGCAAAAAGGAGACAGCACCGGAATGATCGCCTACCCGGAATGTCTTTCCATCCTTTGAAAAAGACAGCCCGGATGGGGAAATGAAGTCTTTGGTAGAAAGACCGGTCTTAGGCAGATCCGACCACTGGAAATGAAACTTTTCCTGACCGTCCGGGTGAAGCTGGCTGTGAAGAAGCTCCAGGCGTTCCAGTCCGTTTAAGGATCTTGCCTGGACTCCAAGGGTCTTGAAATTTGCCAGCACATCCGTTTCAATGCGTTCCAGACGCATTTTCGCAGTACGCAGGTCATCTGCCTCGATCCCAAAGGTAATGTATTTACGTTTGGTGAGACCGTTATTTCCTTTCTGCAACTGGTTCTTTAACATATCCCCGTATTCCCTGCGGATTCCGTCATACTCGTCGCCGCGGGGAGGGATGTCAATGCTTCTGGTAAAATCCTGCATATTGGCCCGCTGGTTGATAAAGGTAAGCTGCACATGGATCGAGGCGTCGAAGTAATTTAAGAAATCGCAGTAACCCTCGAAGATCTGTGCTTTATCATCTGCCTGTGCAAGCTGATAGTTAATATCAAAAAACTGCACCGTTTTGGTGTAAAGGGTATCAGTCAGCCGGCAGATCCCATCCCGGTACATTTCACGGTAGGGAATGCTCTGCTGGACCGTCTGCGGGGCATCTGCTTTCAGCCCGGCAAAAAAGCCGCCTTTTTTAGACGGCTTGGAACGGGCAGACTTAGTTTTGCCCTGCTTTGCATCGGCTCTAGTCTTTTTGGCCTGCCTGATGTTTTTTTGCAGACGCTTTTCCTGAGCTTCCTGCTGCTTGTTTTTTGGCAATCTTTGTAACCTCCTTCTTTGACATAGATTTATACAGGTTATCCGTCCTGTATGGACGGTCCTTCGGCCAGAGCTTATAACGGAGCCGGTTCTTCAAGATCTTTTCTGCCGGCTGCCCGTCACGCTCATACATGGCGAAGAAGAAAAAGGGCATCATCAGCCCGATCATCAAAAGTACAGCCGCCGAATTGCCGATCGCCCCGCGGGTAAAGAAATACACCGGAAGGCCGACAAGCCCGGCAAGGCTGAAACAAATAAGCTGGCGCTTCGTCAGATTGAAGGCCAGCTTGGTCTTAACTTTGGTTAAATCCTTTGGTACAGGTACATAAGGCATCTATACACCTCCCATCGTAATATAGTTTCCGGTCCATTAGCGTGCACCAAAATCGCGTACCGCTTTCTCCGCAGCCGGACATTCCCGCACTTCCTGAGCCGCATTTTGCAGCCGTGCCAGGACAGAAACAGCCGGCTCTCTCTGACACAGGTATTCCTGGCTGTCTCGGATTCCGGCAATATTTTCCCGAATATCCATATCCACGTCGAACACATCTGAAACCGGCATAAGCCAACGGTCTGCAAAGTATTTCAAAGGATTCTCAAGCGCCAGCACATCATCCAGCATTTCATCCCTGAACTCAAACTTTGTTGTCAGATAGGAATACGCCTCCTGCATGGCTGTAATTTCAGCAGCTTTTTCAATTAAGGATTCCTTATCTCTTGACATAAGGCTTTCCCGGTAGGCAAAGTAATTCTGTCCCAGCCGTTTCATCAGGAGCGTATATTTGTCCTGTGCGGAAGGTTCGCTTGTGAAATGTTCAAATTTTTGCGCTGCATCAATTTCTTTGAGAAGATCGCAGATCGGGAAACTGTGTTCATGGTTATTTTCTTCCCAACACCATCGGGCTACATCCAACGGGTCCTGAAAAGAAAGAAGCGCCTCTACTTCCGCCGGAGTAAATACATGCTCAACCTTCAGATAATAGTGGAGTTCCGAAAGTCCCTGTAACTCGTAAATACTGCCGATGTTCTGTGCATCCAGCATATCCGCATGAACCTTCAAACACTCGTCCAGCCGTTCCATAAGCAGCCGCTTTGCATCTTGTTCTATCAAAATCACCCCTTTCGCTCCGGCATAGTCAGCGTACAGTTCACTTCATTGCCCCATACATCCCAGCCGGGTGTCTTTTGTCTTGCAAACAGTTCCACTCTGGGCTGATCGCCCATGAGTTTTACGATCTTATCCCGCACCTCGTCCGGTTTCTTGCTGTGCTGCTCAATATGGGAGATCACAAACTGATGGATTCCCGCACATTGGCGTTTCGGACGGCCTCTGGTTGCCAGCAGGCAGACCTCCGCGTTTGAGCGGGTCCAAAAGCCCATGCCATAAAACCAGCTATCCGCTTTCCGGTTCTGTTTGAGCCATAGAAAAGCCAGCGTTTTATATTTGAATCCCCAGACATCGATCACCCGGAAGGCTTCATTGAGCTGCGGGAAGGTCGCCCACAGAAAAAGGGCACTGTCTTTTGCGGCAAGTTCCGATACCGGCAGGGCACAGATTTCTTCAATGCTCATTGTGGGGTAATGGTTTTCCGCAACGCCGCTTCCATGTTTCCTGTCATAATGCCAGGGCGGATCGGCATAGATAATGCCGTACTGTTTCGTTTCCGGCATTAGCGAGCCTGCTCATTCTTAGATGTGGCCGGTTTGGCCGGCTGTTCTTTGACCTTACCGGCATTTTCTTTCAATGCACCGGTCAGGGAAGGTTTTTCCGCTGCTCCCTTTGTCGCTTCAAGAGTTGCCTGCAAATTTTCAATAGCCTGCCCGTACCCATCGATTAAGGCATCGTTGAGCTGCTTGCGGAACTCTGCCGTAACCGGCCAGCAGACATCTTTCCAGTTGCCTCCCTTATCCTGGGTTGCGGGCATATTGACATACAGCCCCTTTTCACTGGAACAGATACGGAAGCCGTCAATCTTAAAGCATCCGCCAATCGTAACATTGGCAAACGCCAGCAGGTTTCCCATTGGGGCGATCGGACGCACGCGGACATCCAGCTTCATGCCGTTTGCCATTTCCGGCGTCTGTGTCTCCGGCGCCATTTTTTCTGTATTGGTTTTACTCATATATAAAATCCTCCTTTTTAGAATTGGTTTTGTTCATGCTATCTTGCATTAAATATGGATTTGGATAACGAACCTGTCTTAAACAGGGCAAAAGCCAGCAGTACCGTATAACCCGCCGTTCCCCAGATCGCGCCGTGCACGTCGCCGGACGATGGGATAGACTGGACCAGCACTGCATAAATGGCAACACAGATCAGGATCAAAAACCCCTGAAAGCCCAGGGCAAAAAGGGAACGCAGATACCCGGTTCCCATTTGTCCCCATTCCCGGTTTGCCATTGTGGAAAACGGGATCGGTGCAAGGCTCACGGTTAAATAAATCTCGATCATACGGCCATATACAATGACAAAGATCACGATGGACAGTACCCACATACACAGATTGATGATGTTGGTTTCCAGCCACAGTCCAATCAGTTCCCACATTCCCATTGCTTCAAGCTGGGTTTTCAGATCAGACAACGCCGCCTGCACATCCAGGTTCCCGTTTATGACACCGGCACTTTGCGACACCACATTTTGGGCCACATCAAAGACCGCCATCACAATCGTAAAACAGTTGGTGAGCAGGTAAGTGGCAACAAAAGTCTTGAAAATCCACTTGAAGATGTTGAATGTATCGAATTCGTGCATGTTGTTCTTTTCGAGAATCATCTGGATCAGTTCATACACCAGAACAAAGGTCAGGATCATGCCCGCAATGGGAATGACGACGGTTTCTGAAAGATTCTGAATCATGGAAAACACGCCGCCATTCCAGCCCTGCGGGGTCTGTCCTACCTGATTTGCCACATCCGCAACCTGATTGTTGACGGAGTTGAAAATACTGGTGTACTGTCCGGTGATCGCATCGATCAGGCCCTCTTTAATCCAGTCTGTTATCCATTCAAACAGACTGCCCATAAGTCAGCCCTTAACCGAACAGGCCGGAAAGCAGCGGGATCAGCGTTGCACCAACCAGAGCGATACCTCCGCCTGCCATAAGCTGCTTGATCCCCTGGGATTTTGCACCTGGGTTATCATTTCCGTAACCTTCGAGAAGGTTTACAACACCCCATGCGCCCAGACCTGCGCCCAGGGCGATCACAAGGATCTTCAAAGTATCAATCGCGCTTGCAAAAAATGCCATAATGTTCCTCCTTTAATTTCAGAAATTTTAATTTGTGATATGGCCGTATCAGGCCGGAAACAAAAAAAGCCGCCGCACTGTTTTTAGAAAAAAATCTGTTTCAAACAGCACGGCGGCATGGGGCAGGAAAAATCCTGCGGTTATTTACTTTTCAGGGAGAATCACGAATCCTCAAAATATCCTCCTTTCATCGTGACAAAAACAAAGCCTGCCAGGGCGTCATGCTTTGACAGGCAGGAACAACTCTATAAAGTCTGGGAAGCCAGATCTTCGGCTGTGACTTCATAATTACGGTATCGTTCACCGGGACGCATCGGCATCCGGGTAGAAAGAAACTTTTCGATATTAAAAGCGTTCTTCTCATTAAAATCGGAAAGCAGTTTGTAATTTGGGTGTTTGGTTATATCGTATTTCCGGGAGAGGAACGGCCGCACACCCCTGATCTGCAGCAGACATTTGCCCCCGTCCATAACTGCCAGTTCATCCACCGACATCAGGTCCTTTCCCAGCTTTTGAAAATTTTGTCCGTGGGATTCCTGATTTCCCTTTGTGACACTGGTGTTATACAGATCAATAGTCTCTTTCCCTAATAGGGAGTTCCAGCTTTTTAAGGTAGTTTCTTCTTTGCCTCCTAAGAAAAGAGAGGCGTCACAGTTACCGATGATGGTGTCCATGTTGTCTTTATACAGGGCTTTGAGCTGGCTTTGCGCCTGCAGCACCAAGCAGGCAGAGATCTCACGGCTTCGGATGGTCGCCATAAGACGCTCCAGGTTCGGGATCTGCCCGATATTTGCCGCCTCGTCGATCAGGCAGCGCACATGGATGGGAAGCCTGCCCCCATATACATCATCCGCCCGCTCGCATAAGCGGTTAAACAAAATGGAATAGATCAGACTGATCAAAAATGCAAAGGTTCCGTCCGTATCACTCATAATAAGGAAAAGAGCGGTCCGTTCATCCCCCAGCATATCCAGATCCAGCTCGTCATACATGGTAATTTCCCTGACTTCTTTAATGTCAAAAGGAGCCAGTCTGGAAGCACAGGAAATAAGGATCGACTTCGCTGTTTTTCCGGCAGCGAGCTTATATTTTTTATATTGACGCAGGGCAAAATGATCCGGGTCTTTCTGTTCCAGAGCGTCAAAGAGAAGGTCAACGGCATTTTTGAATGACTCGTCATCCTCACGGACCTCCATTGCGTTCAGCATTTCTACCAGTGTGGCAAAATTCTGTTCGTTTACCGGAGCTTCATAGTAGATATATCCGATCAGTGCCGTATAAAGCAAGGTTTCTGCTTATAGTGATAGGTAAGGTTTTGATATTATCTCCACCTTTTCCCCCACTTCACACCGGACATGCGACTTTCACCGCATCCGGCGCTCCATCGATTGTCTTCACAAGACATTTAATCAGTCACCAAATTTAAGTTTTATATTATTGCTGACAGGTTCGCCTGCTCTCGCAGACTATTGATTTTCACGAGCATCTTTTTTGTGATATTGAGTGTTTTTATCAGGTCTTTTATTGCTGCTTGGGGCAGTTCTTGTAACAGAATCAGATATTTTTTGTGAATCAGAACCATGTTTTTATATCTTTCAAATCCACCAAGTGATCCTGGTACTTTGAGCCATACAGCTACATGTTCCGCATCTGCGAATTCTTCTCCACTGATTGCACATTTTCCCTTTTGAGCAGAAAATAAAGATATTTTACTGTCATGGTATTCTGTGCTATGACCAACGGATATTTTTTCTCTCAGTCCTTTCAGAACATACTGATTAAGGTTAAGTTCTGTATGAATCAGAGCACGACCTTCTTTTGTATAACTACAAACGATTGATCGCTTCGCCATCGGTATTTTATTTTTGATGAATGCAATCGGATAGATCATCTGGTCAATTCCTGAAACATATCGAATCATTTTTGACTGTCCGAATCTTTCCTTTTCTGCTTGGGTGATAGTTCCACCCTCACGTTTTAGCATACTTCCTGTTTCTGTATTTAACCTGTTCGTCAAAACTGTCATTACTCGCCTATGGAATTCTCTGCAATCAATACTGATACAGGTGGCAAGCTGATAGTAATTCTGTATGCCTAACACCATGGAGTTATATAGCTGAATTTCTGATAAACAACTTTTTTTCTCTCTGGGTTTTGCGATGTTTTTCGCTTGTTCCACTAGCTTTGCTCTTTCAATTTCAACCTTTTTGTCACAGATTGCCGACTGCACCACATATTTATGATGCTTCAACCTTACCCTTATTTTGAATCCAAGAAACTCTGACCACCGTTTTCTGGTGTTCACAATCCTTGTTTTCTCAGGAGACACCTCTAATTTCAACCTCTCTTCAATCCACTCCGTAACCGCTTCTTTTGTCCTGACTGCGTCCTCTTTCGTTCTACAGAAAATCCTAAAATCGTCCGCATACCGAATGATATGCATTTCTTTCATTTCTGTGTTTTTCATAATCCTATAACCATGGCTTTTATCAAAAACCTTAGTTTTTCCGATTATTCTTTCTCGCCCTCTGCTTATAGCAATTGGATTTTCCTCCCATTGACTGGCTATCCACCAATCCAATTCATTTAGAACGATGTTTGCCAGTAGTGGTGAGATAATTCCTCCCTGTGGTGTACCCTTGTCGGGCAATACCGTTGTATTATCGGGCATTTTAATTGGAGCTGTTAGTATTCGCTTGATAATAAAAATCAGCGTTTTATCATGGATACCCAGCGACCATATCTGTCTGATTAACTTGCTATGATTTACGTTATCGAAAAATCCTTTAATATCAAACTCAATAACATAATGAAGGTTCATCATTTGAAGCATGGTGTAGGTTCTGTTAATGGCATGTTCAACGGATCTGTTCGGACGAAATCCATAACTATTATTGCTGAACTTTGCTTCGCAGATTGGTTCCATGATCTGCTTGATACATTGCTGTATCAGCCTATCCCATATGCATGGGATTCCCAGCGGACGTGTTTTTCCGTTTGGTTTCGGGATATCTTTCCGTCTTACAGGCTTTGGTCTGTAGCCGTGTTCGCTTCCCGTAACAATAAATCTCACTCTTTTTACCACATCATCAGGAGTTCGACTCCCAATATCTGTGATGTTCTTTTTATCTGTTCCTGCCGTGTAGCTGCCTTTGTTCGCTTTGATGTTTCGGTACGCAAGTAAAATGTTATCCCTGCTCACTATCAAATCCATAAGATTCTCAAATACTTCACCGTTCTGACTTTTTTGATATAGTTCATCAAAAGTATCTTGCATTCCATAGTACTCCGCATGACGCAGGTCATCTACACATAATGTTTTACTTTTCTTTGGCATAAGGCATCACCTCCTCTCGAAAGTGACCCTTTTGGTCTTACTCGTAATCCTTATCATAAGACTGAATAATGCCTGTTTATTTCAACCGACTTGTGACCATTCCTCCGAGTTCCTCTTTTTCGCAGAACTCATCATAAGTTCGATCACGGCTTTTCAGCACCAGTTCACCTGCTTATTTTCTTCGTCAGGCTATCCCATAATGGAATCTGATGCCTTTCCACGTTCCGATAATCCTATCTGTACATATATCCTTAGGTCTCTGCTATAGTCCTGTCAGCTTGGATGTGCCTGTAACACAACATGGTCGTTCGTAGGGTCAATTTCTACTGAACCACACTGACTGCGCTTTAACGCACCCATACATTTCTATATGGTCTTCTTTTAGAACCGTACATTCGCAGTTTTCGTCAGTTTACTCGCCAAAGTAAACATTCTAACCATAGATATTTTATAGATCCTAGACCTATAGGTAGCGCACCCCACCTCTGGGGCGTTTTCGAGAATCTTTTGGCAGATTCCTACGACTACTCTCGGTCGTTGTCACGGAGCTTCTCACCCCAGCCATTACAGCTGACGCAAGTCCGTCAAGGATAGACGTTTCAGGGCGTTACCCCATCATTCCACCTATCGGATTACCAGTTCACAGACTGGTTATTATTTAATAAACCAACACTGTGCGCAGACTTTTTACCGCCTGCGAACGTGTCGCACTAACCCTAAAAATTCCCAAATACACTTCATAATACCGTACACAATTATTTTCCTGAATTGTTGGATTTTCTAAGTCTGGATAGTCACATTCCCGTGCTATCTTAAATGATTTTATTTTCTCGTTGTGCTGTTCTTCCAGTATATAAGGATAAAAATTCTCTAATTTATGCCAATATAATAATGTATCGTTATTCATAAAAACTATATATTCCTTTCTTGCAGCTGATTTTGTTCTCATCTGACATAAGCTGTACAACTTAAATTTTATCACATTCTACCAACAATTTGTTTTTTATTCAAAACGTTTAATAGCCACTCCTTGTATCGGACTGGCTATTTAAAATCAACTCTATTAAGTTTTCACTTATTTTCTTTTCCCTCATTTGCCTTCAACTTTTTTATGACTATTCCATTTTAAATACGCTATCTCACATCTTCTATCTTACACTCCATATCTTCTAACACTACTTGTATATATTTCTTCCATTTATCTATATTACTATATTTTCCATTTACCCAACGCATTATTGCACTTATTATTAATACCCCACCAAGTATGCCTAGAACGAATAATACTATTATTCCAACATGTTCAGCAGATTTTTTATCTGCTGACACCATAAGAGCAACACACGATACACCTAAAGCTGCTATAGAACCGTATATTGAAAATACTTCCATTATCATTTCAAATGTGCTTTTTTCATGCTGTTTCATTAGGGCTTTTAATTTTAATCTTTTGTTGTCATCCCCCTCTATGTAGGACTGTAGTATTGCCTTTGTACATACAATTTCATTTTTATTA
>OHAE01002065.1_pt1 | contig 13123 bp, 10 predicted proteins | sample 1577061 | NCBI WGS metagenome assembly OHAE01 (sample SAMEA3541535, study PRJEB24748) | human gut metagenome | biome: human gut; feature: human-associated habitat; material: faeces | place: China | collected 2012
CTACTCCGGATACTTTCCGACAAGGAGATTTAAAAATATCCGTGGCATGCAGTGCAGAGTCTTTTTCTTTCATCTATCAGGAACATCTGGATATACTTCGCCGTTTGGGAACCGTTACCTTTTTCAATCCTGAACACAATCGTCCGTTGCCGAAAGGAACCGATCTGCTCTATCTTCCCGGAGGCTATCCGGAGAAATGTCATACCCGGCTGAGTCGGGCTTGGCGAAGAATGCAGTCTGTCCGTAACTATGTAGAGGCGGGCGGGCGCGTGCTTGCCGAATGCGGAGGGATGATTTACCTTTCTAAAGGTATTCTCTTCGACCGGCCGGAACATCCGGGGATTGCGACCGGACCGCAAACAGGGGTATTTCCTTTCTATATTTCAAGCCGTAAAGCTGATAGGCGTTTGACGTTGGGGTATCGGTCTTTCGATTATAACGGACAGCATCTTCGCGGCCACGAGTTCCACTATACGCAATTCGAACCGAAGACGGAAGAACTGCCGGAGTCTGTCACTCAGGCATACAATGCCAAGGGAATACCTGTCGGTACACCTGTGTTCCGATACAAAAACGTGATAGCCAGTTACACGCATCTATACTGGGGAGAGATTGATTTACTTAAATTATTTGAATAATGAAACGAATCTATACACGGACCGGCGACCGGGGAACAACCGGTATTCATGGTGGAGAACGGGTAGAAAAAGACGATATCCGGATTGAAGCAAACGGAACCATCGATGAATTGAATGCGGTGATCGGCATCATCCGTTCATTGCTTCCGCAAACACATGATTGGCAAAGGTTGCTGCATACCCTCCAGCAGGAGTTGATGGTGGTTATGAGTCATGTAGCGACCCCGTCGGCCATTCGCGACAAGAACCCGAACAGTCTATCACCTCATCTGGCAACCTTCTGTGAGCAGGAAATGGATGCGATGACGGCCGAGCTGAAAGAGAATGGTTATTTCCTGCTGCCCGGAGGCACACCGGTTTCTGCCCAATTGCAGTTTGCCCGCACAGTTGCCCGAAGAGCAGAACGCCGTCTTTGGACTTTGAACCGGCAAGATGCCGTCCCGGAAGAAATCCTGAGCTTTATTAACCGCTTGTCCGACCTGTTTTTTGTTATGGCACGCTATGACATGCAACAACAGGACTGGCCGGAAGAGCGCTGGCAGTCGTTCGCATATAAGACAAAGAAAAAATAAGGGGCCTATCCCAAATTCTGTCAAAACAAAGCAAACATAATGATTAGCAAAACTCCTTTGGACAATGTAGCCAAACTGAATAAGATTTGTGCCGATGCACAAATCGGATGGTGGGAAGTGAACTTTAACACAGGACAATGCCTTATTGCGGAAACCCTGCTTAAGGCGCTGGAAGTCAGCAGTGAATTGTTGAGCATAGACGAATTAATGTCCACCGTACGCCGGGACTATCGTAAACGCATCACGGACGAATTCATGTCCATTCCCCAAAAAGGAGTATTCGAACAGACCTTTCCCGTATCTTCCAACCACGGTAACATCTTCTGGATGCATTGTGCACTGAGCATGGAAGAGGAAAATGAACAAGGGCAACTGATTGTTACCGGATATAGTCAACGGATAGAGAATCCGGCGGCAGAAGGTGATCAGTGTGTATGGAGTCAACGTAGCGAGAAGCTGTTTCATGATATATTCAATCATATTCCGGTCGGTCTCGAGCTATATAATAAAGAAGGGGTGCTGCTGGACTGCAATAATCGGAATCTTGAGATATTCGGCGTTACAGACAAGAACCGGATCATCGGTCTGAGTCTGTTTGAGAGTCCCAATGTGACTAAAGATATGCATGAAAGTCTTCAGGCGGGCCGCCCCGGTAGTTTCTATTTGCATTATAACTTCGATGAAGAATGTAAATTTTTCCAGTCAGAGCGGAGGGGGATGGCCGATTTGGACGTACAGACACTGATGCTTTATGATGCGGAAGGGAATCTGTCGAACTATCTGCTGATGAATATAGATAATACCGAACGCAATCATGCACTGAGCAAAGTGCATGATTTTGAGAACTTCTTCTCTATTATTTCCGACTATTCCAAGGTGGGATATGCGAAAATCAATCTGCTGGATCACACCGGATACGCCATCCGCCAGTGGTACAGGAATCTGGGAGAAAGCCATGATACACCTTTGGCAGATATTATCGGTATATTCTCACATATGCACCCCGATGACCGGAAGTTGGTACTCGATTTCTATGAAAAGGCCAAAGCGGGTACGGAACGTTTCTTTGACGGTGATCTGCGTATCCGCCGGGCAGAGGGTTCGGACGAATGGAACTGGATACATAAATCTTCCATGGTGACTGCCTACCAGTCGCCCGATCCGAGACTGGAATTAGTAGAGGTGAACTATGACATAACGGTCCAGAAAGAAACAGAGGCAGAGCTCAGGGCGGCCCGCGATAAAGCGGAAGAGTCCAACCGGTTGAAGTCCGCTTTTCTGGCAAATATCAGCCATGAAATACGTACGCCGCTTAATGCCATTGTCGGTTTTTCCGACCTTCTGATGACAGTGGACGATCCGGCGGAGCAGGAAGAGTTCCGCCAGACCATACAGAAAAACAACGTATTGCTCCTGCAACTGTTCTCCGATATCATCGACCTTTCTAAGATCGATGCAGGTTCGTTTGAGTATGTGCCGAAGCCTGTTTATCTTTATCAGTTCTGTGCCATGATGCTACAGAAGATGAAGGATAGAGTACCCGAAGGAGTAGAGTTACGGATCGATGAAGACTCACCGCTCGATGCCTGGTTCAACGCCGACAGCGGATACTTGAACCAGGTGATTACCAATTTCGTGAGCAATGCGATTAAGTTTACGCATCAAGGCACCATCACTGTCGGCTATCGGATCGATGCCCGGCGGCAGCTTGAAATGTTTGTAGAAGATACCGGCATCGGTATCTCTGCTGAGAATCAGACGGCAGTTTTCGACCGCTTTATGAAAGTAGACAGTTTCGCACAGGGTACGGGCCTCGGCCTTCCTTTGTGCAAGAGCATTATCGAAAAGATGGGCGGACGTATCGGTGTCACTTCCGAATTTGGGAAGGGCTCACGCTTCTGGTTTACGCTTCCAGTTTCTTCTTGTATACCCACACGCTAAGTCCGAAATAAACAACGACCTGTATCCATAAGGTGATGTATTCCGGTTGTATGTCTGCCATATCGGCCCCCATCGAGTTCAGCTTGACGAAGGCGAGAGTGGCGGGTGCGGCCGGGATGATGTAGTGCATCATACGCCAATACCAGGGCATCAGCTCCAACGGATAGGAGACTCCCGACAGGAAAATCAGTCCCACCGAGAAGAAAGCGATCATCAGCAGTGGGGCTTCCGAATCGGTGAAGAAACGCGAGGCGGCCAACCCGAAGAAAGAGGTTGCCATCAGGTAAGGCACCATCATGGCGGTGATGTACAGTCCGTTCCCAATGTTTGGGATACTGAAGAAGTGGGGTAACAGCCCGAGCAGGAACATGGAAAAGATCGCATAAAGCCCGCAATATACAAATGTTTTTCCCGCCACAAGGCGCGTTGCCGCTCCCCAAAGCCCGTTTTTACCGGTCGTCCTGAATCCCGGAAGTAACGGCTCTGTGGCACGGTGCTGATATTCGTCGCCCGTCAGCATACCGATGACCATCAGCAATGTCTGAAAGATAATGACCATCATGACAGCCGGAATCAGATAGGAGCCATACCCTTCGGTGTGGTTATAGAGTGCCGTGCCTGCTATGTTGACAGGTTTAGCCATCATTACGGCAAGCAGTCCCTGCGGAGGAAGGAATACGGCACCATCCATGCGGTAGGCATCATTGAGGGCAAGGTATACGCGTGAAGTGGCTTCCTGCAACGCCTCGAAATAGAGAAAGGCATCTGTGGTGGCGTATAGCGAGAATACTGCTTCCCGTCCTTGAAAGACGCGGGTTTCGAAATCATGCGGAATATACAGAATGCCTTGCACTTTGCCTTCTTTCATCCATTCGCGGGCTTCCCGGTAGTCCATTGCCTGTGCATAGACGGCTACTTGCGGCGTGGCGTCCAGCCAACGGATGTATTGGCGGCTAAGGCTGCTGTGCGAGTTGTCGACAACTGCTACGGGAGCGTCGGTCACGATGTTGGGAGCATACATGTAATTATAGAGCAGCCCATAAACAAAGATACCTCCCATCAGCACCAACAGTACGGCATAACTGGTGCTGATGGCACGGAATTCACGTGTGATGATGAAGGAAATCTGCGATAGTTTACCGGATATTTTCATATTTACGACTGATTATGGCTCGTCTGAGGTGGGGGAGCATCGCCAATGCCAATAGCGGGAAGATACAAAGTATCACTGCCGAAGGCCATAGGTGGATGAATCCGCCACCATAGTAGAGCATGGTTTGTGTAATCTCGGTGTAATGGCGCACGGGGAACAGATAAGAGGCGTCTCGCACCAACGGATACATGTTGAGTACCGGGAAGGTGACGCCGGACAAGGTAGCCCCCAGCGATCCGACCATGGATACGATACTGATGATGATTGCCACGGCAGGAAACAGGGAGAAGATGAACAGAGCCAGTGCCTGGGTGGCGATAATGAAAAGTACCGTCATTCCATTGAGTAGCAACCAGTTCCCTTGAAAAGGTATGTGCAGGATGCCGAACATGACAAAGTTGCCCAGTATGCCGATCAGGCTGAAAATAAGTGTATAAGGCAGCAACTTGCCGATAACGGCTATCGTGATGTCACCCCCGGCCGCCTGTAACCATTCGCCGGCCGTACGGAACTTGATTTCGCTCCCCACCGCATATACCGTGATAAGCAGTACCAGCACCTGGAAGAGTACGAAAAAGAAGGGCTGGCTCAAGTAGACCGAGTAGTCCAGCGATGGATTGTAAATCGGGTGATTGTTGGCTTGTACGGGGAGCAGGAAGGTTTCTATCTGCTGTTCGTTTACGCCCAGTGCCACGGCCTTCATCACGATAGGTGAGAGGGCTACGGGAGCAAGCGAGCTTTCGAAGGCGGCCATCAGCTCGCCTCCCACCGAGAGCAGTGCATAGTGATAATAATAATTCAACGTAGCGTCCTGTCCCGATATCATATCTTGCTCAAAGCGTGGAGGAATGGAAAGGTAACCATATATTTCTTTCTGCTGTACCGCTTTGCGTGCTTCGGCTTCGTCGACGAAGTGACGAACCACCCGGAAGGTGGGTACGGCAGACATCCGCCGGGTAATATCCCTCGAGGTGGCCGTATTGTCTTGGTCGACAATGCCGATGGGGATGTTCTCCATCTGTCCGTTGCCGAATATGGTAGCCATGAAGAAAAGCGTGAATAGCGGAAGCACCAGGCAGACGCCGAAGTAAAGGCGCCGTGAGGTCATCCGTCGCCACTCACGTTGTACGACACGGGTGATAGGGGATTGTTGCATAATGATTGGTTTTTGAGTTTGATTCACCACAGAGGACACAGAGGGCACAGAGTTTAAATTTTCTGTTTATAGAATATTAAAGAGAAAAATATATTTTCTCTGTGCCCTCTGTGTCCTCTGTGGTGAATCGTATTCATTTCTATTCTCTATTTGATCTCCACCAATACCGACATCCCCGGACGCAACCCTTCCACTTTCCGGGTAGGGCGGGCGTGGATCTCGAAAGTCCGTAAGTCGTAGCTTCCTGTTTGTTTGGTCGACTTCCAGGTGGCAAAACTCCCCAGCGGACTGATATAGTAGATTTTAAACTCGATTCCCTTTTCGGCGAGGGCCGGCACGTCTCCAATGAATGTACCTCCCATGCGGAAGTTTGGCATCAGGTCCTCCCTTACATTGAGAACGACATGCACGTCGTCCATCACTACCAGATTCATGATCGGAGTGCCCGGTGCCACAAGTTCGCCCCGTTTGGGGAAGATAGTTGCTATCTGCCCGTCTTCCGGCGCAATCAGGCGGGCATCCACCAGCAGTGATGAAATTTCATCGACCGTGCTGTTGGCCGCGTTTACCATGGAGCGGGCCGAAGCTTTATCTTCACTCTGCGCCCCGTCCACTGCCATCTGGTATTGTTCGTAGGCCGCACGCTCGGCTGCCTGAGCCGCTTTATACATGGCTTCTACCTCGTCCTTGCGTTGAGAGGTGACCACGCTGTCCTTGTATAAGGTGAGGATGCGGTTATACGTTGTCCGTGCCAGTGCCAGGTCACTCTGGGTTTTGTTCCACAGTTGCTGCGCCGTAGCTATGATTTGCCGGCGGGTTCCGGCATCTATCTTCTTGTTTTGCTCTACAGCCACTTGCTTTAATGCGTCCACCTGGCGGTATTTCGCCTCTACGGTGGGACTGTTGATGACCACCAACGTATCACCCTGTTTCACCCACTCGCCTTCGTCCACCAGGAAGGTGTCGATGCGTCCCGGCAGTTTGCCGCTGATACGGATTTCGGTTGCTTCGGCCTGACCTTGCAGGATCAGGGGCTGGCGGCGCATGGCAATCATTCCGATGGCAGTGAACAAGGCTACTGCCACAAGTACGGCGATGAAGGCGATGCTTAAGGTTCTGCCTTTTTTAGATTCTGACTTCTCCATCTCTTTATTATTGTTTTATTGATTATTTTGCAGGTTCGAGTATTGTTCCGGTATGCCGCAGAGTGCCAGCAGATTCATCAGGGTTACGTCATACTCGTAGTAGGCTGCCAGTCTGGCCACCTTTGTTTTCGATAGCAGAGTTTCTGCGTCTACTACTTCTGTTGAAGTCGCCATTCCCTCGGCGAAGGCTTTTTTCCGCATCCGCACCAATTCTTCGCTCAACTCGATGGTAGTGTTCAGTGCCCGCACGTTATCAAGCGCCTTTTGCAGACCGGTGTACAGTTTGTCCACTCCGACGGAAAGATCGTCACGTGCTTTCTCCTGCCCCAATGCGAGAGTCTGTTGGGTCAGGCGCGATTGCCGGATCCGCTTCTCCCGTTCCAGTCCGTCGAAAAGGTTCCAGGTGAAACCTATGCCGACCATGGTGCGAGGCAGCAGATTGCTTTGTATGCCATGAGAGTAAAGCGTCTGCTTACCGAAGAGGGCGATATTGGGCAGATAGCCGCTCTGGTCTATCCGGACCTGTTGCTTGGCCATGTGTTCCTGAAGGTTCAGTTGGTTGAGCAGGTAGTTGCTGATGCCTACCACCTGCAAAAACTCCATCTTGGGAGGTAGGGTATCATTGATAAACAGGGGAGAGGAAGGTGTGATGTCTCCGCTTGTTTCCAGATTGAGCAGGGTTTTCAGCGTACGTTGCACCACGGCCTCTTCCTTGCGGGCGGCTTCCAGCTCGCGCAGTGCCTCGTCCATGTTGACTTGGGCAAAGAGGCGTGCCGCCTTGTCTATCATGCCGGTGGCCTCCAGCTTTAACGCATTCTCGTAATGGAGCTTCAGTGCTTGGTACGATTCCCGGCGGACACTGACGACTTCCTGCGCCAGGCGCAGGCCGTAATAACTTTCGGCAAGCAGCGTGCGCTGCGTGGCGTCTACCTGTGCCCGGTTTTCACGGGCGAGGTCTATCATTGTGTTACCTATCTTGGTGGCATGAATACGTTTGCCTCCGGCAAAGAGCACCCATTCGGCGGTGAGGTCTACAGTGGTCAGGTTACGCGGCGCCAACGGGAAAATAAGTGTGTTCGTACCAATCTGGTCGAGTATGGACGATATGATCTTATCATCCGGCAGGATGGTATGTACAAAGTCTTTGGCCGGATCGGTGAACTGGGAAAGAGGTTGTTTCACTTCGATCTTTTCGGAAAGGTGCACAAATGCGCCCGTCGATTGCAGGCTGGGCATCCAGAAGGCATTGAGCTTTCCCCGTTCGGCACGGGCTATGTCGATACCTTTGTCGGCTATCTTGAGGCTTTGGTTGCCCTTGTGCAGCAGTTGCAACGCTTCATCAAAGCTGAGTTGCTGCTGCGAAGTTTCCCGCGTGGGAGGGAGGCTTTGCGCCAGAACGGTGTTGCTGTATAAGAGTATTTCTGCCGCTATCATCAGCGCGACAGGTATTTTCTTTTTTTCCATACGTCTGTTACGGTTTAGGTTTATGAGTCCTTGTAACAGACGAGGGGGGAGGTTTGTTCAGAAAATGTAAGGGAATGCCGTCTTTATAATTCGACTTCTTTGTCCAACTTTGAAGGATGTTGGTGAGTATGGAACAAAGTTACGATGTATATGCTTTCTTCCTTTTCATCTACATAATATATAATTTTATAAGGATTTACGAGTAAGTATCGGCAGCTAATCTTTTTCTCTTTGGCAAGTATCAGTTCTACAGGTCCTCGGAATGGGTTATTGATTAGTTGCAATGTTTTTTGTTCAATGGTTCTTGCCAGGCGATCGGTTGCTTTGTTACCAAACTCTTGTTGGCTGTATTCTAAAATTTCAATAACCCTTCTTTGTGCTTGAATTGTCCATGCTATCTTCATCATAATAGATAGTGTTTAAAAGTAGTGTGCATTTCTTGGCTGCTGATGATTTGTCCTTGTTGTATTTCATCTATTGCTTGTTCTATTTCTTCTTTAATTTCATCTTCTGTGAGCTGGCAGGGAGCTGCTTTCTTAACAGCAGTTTTCTCTCTCAAACCGAGCACATCGTGAAGTTTCTGCTTCACTTTGTCGATGATCTCTTTGCTGTCTATATTGGCAATAGTCCGGATCAATTCTGCTTTCTCTGCTTCCAATTCAAGATAAGCCATACTATTGTAAGCTACTACCGGTTCGGATATTTTGGTTGTTTCCTCTTCTTGTTGCTTGTATTTTTTAGACTCCTTCATAATGCGTCTTGTTTTTTTAGTATGAATACAAAGATAATAAATTAATTGATAGCGAATAAGGTTCCGTTCAGAATTAATTTCATTTGCCTAATTGATGTCTATAAAACGTTTTCGGAATCAAAAAGACGGCTAATGGCCTTTTCCGCTAACTATCCCTTTTCATCTTCTTGCCCATATAGGAGAGAATGTCCCGGAACTTTCCGCTTCTTCGCCCGGAAAGCCGGGCTTGGGAGGAGGAAGAGCCGGCGTTTTCACCTTGAAGAGCCGGCATTTCGACTAAAAGAAGTAAGCATTTGCTCCGAAAGACGGTTGCGTTTTTCAAAAATGAATAAGAGTTTTGCCCAATATCTCTATATGTTTTCTTCCATTACATATATTGTTCTTGTTTGGGAGTGAAAACAGTGGTCCTATTTCTCTGGTTGCTTTCGTAGAGTGATAGGTTGATGATTGATAAAAATATGATATTTTATTGGTTTTTGTTTCTGTTGTTAAACGATAATGCAAAATAGGTATCCTTTTGTTCTCGTAATTGATGTATTGGTTTCTAACGGTATTCTCTTGATGCGAAAATACGGCGATTTTTGCCCATCCTTGGTACTTTGTACGGGAAAAAGCGAATCTGAAGCGTTTGGATTATCATTTTGATAAAAGGGTACTTTGTGTCTGTCTCAATTCCCTTCGGGATACTCGGTTCTATCTTTTTTATATTACCAGCGCAGCGATCTCTGGTGACAGCTCGATGTTTCCGTCTTTGCGGACAATGATGAAGTTGGCATCCCTTAGTGCGTTCATCACACTCTTATACGTAACCAGTCCCATGCCCTTGAAGCGTCTCAGGCTTTGCCATCCGTTCTGGGTGGTGTATTGCAGAAGGTCGCGTACTGTCCTGAATCCCATCTCTCCATATAAAACATTATAGGCATGCGCGCCGACAAGGTTTGATAGGGGAGTATTTACGGGTGTGACCGTATTGCATTTATCGAACATCAGTTCCATCGTCCGACTGCGAAATGTGGCGATTCGCCCCTTATGTTCGCCCAGAGTCCGGAGGATGGAACTATAGTAAGTCGCCACTCGTGCATACGTCATTTTGTTACGTTTCGCCACCCGTGCGATGGGTTCGCCACTGGAGACGGAAAGGAATATTTCCCGTTCGTGATCGTCCGTAATCAACTGACCGAGTTCCTGAATGAGGATATGGAAAAGCGGTTGGTGTAGTTTCTGGGTTTTCAATAGAAATAGTTCGTCGTCACATTGTGAGAGGAGTACTTCACGTTCCAGTTCCTTTTCTTTGATGATCTTTTCCAGATAATTCTCACCTAAATCTTTGGTCTGGTGAACATCAAGATATTGGGCCAGGCTTTCGTCATCAATCATTAGGACGTTCTCTATCCTCGATGAAGCGATATATCCCAAGTTTGCCCATGTGCGGAGGTCGGATTCGGCAATACCGCGTTTCTCCGACAGTTGTTTGAGGGTTATCCAGTTAGCCATGCCTGCCCCTCCTTGTTACTTCTTTGATTGGTCTGTTCATACCTTTCTGATTATTATGAACGTCCACATCCTTATGTATACCTTATATATATAAGAAGTCGGGCGCTGAGTTCATATTTATCCAGACGAAAGGTAGTACCAATACCCCTGTATATAATAAATATGTTCACACGCCCGACCCTACGTCGTACGCATGAAACAGATTTATTGATATACAGTTTTTGCATTAAATTAATTTGGTACTTTCTTCGTCTGCAAAATTGTTTCAATATGCCGCATTTCTCTTCGGCTTTCAAGTGACAAAGATAAAGAATCTTGTGGGAATAGCAAAGAATGTGACAAGAAAGTTTAGGGAAACTACACCTCAGTGAGGAGGTTACCAGTCAATAAGGGGGCTGTTTATGCTTTTCTGATTATTATAAATGCTTATATCTTGATGTATACCTCTTTATATATAAGAAGTCGAGCGCTGAGTTCATATTTATCGGATGAAAGGTACTACCAATACCCCTGAACTTAATAAATATGTTTACACGATCGACTACCTTTTTGATTGGCCTGTCATTCTTATGAACGTCCACATCCTTATGTATACCTTAATATATAAGAAGTCGGGCGCTGAGTTCATATTTACGCGGAAAGAGGTAGTACCAATACCTAGAACTTCATAAATATGTTCACACGCCCGACCCTACGTCGCACGTATGAAACTGATTTATTGAAGTTCTTGTTTTTATGCATTAATTAAATTTGGTACTTTTCTTTCCGCAAAAAACGTTTCAATATGCCGCATTTCTCTTCGGCTTTTAAGTGACAAAGATAAAGAATCTTGTGGGAATAGCAAAGAATGTGACAAGAAAGTTGAGACTGTTATGACTTCCGCATGGAAGCACTCTGCATGGATTGGGGATGTGTCATTATTCACCACAGAGTAACACAGAGTTCCATAGAGCAAACTTAATCTGTTGATAACTAATGATACTTATCTGTATAAATTTGTTGTGAATACGAGTTTCGACACACCCCCTCTCTGTGTTATTCTGTGTTCTCTGTGGTGAGTTTTTGATACCCCCACTTGTCCCCCCCGAATATTTTCACTAAGTTTGTCGCCCATTAACGTGACAAACACGATATGAATAAGAATTTACACCCTTTAATGTTGGCCGGAACCGGTAGTGATGTGGGTAAAAGCATCATTGCCGCAGCTTTTTGCCGCATATTCCTGCAAGACGGTTATCATCCGGCGCCATTCAAGGCACAGAACATGGCATTAAATTCATATGCCACTCCCGAGGGACTTGAAATAGGAAGGGCACAAGCTGTGCAGGCCGAGGCCGCAGGCGTGCCTTGCCATACGGATATGAACCCGTTGCTACTGAAACCATCGTCCGATCATACTTCACAGGTGGTGCTCAACGGGCGCCCCATCGGTAACCGGAATGCTTACGAATATTTCCGCCGTGAAGGGCGGGAGGAATTGCGAAAAGAGGTTCATGCCGCATTCGACCGTTTGGCTGCCCGATATAATCCGGTAGTGATGGAGGGGGCGGGGAGCATCTCCGAGATCAATCTTCGTGACAGCGATCTGGTGAACCTGCCTATGGCTATGCATGCCGGAGCAGATGTGATTCTCGTGGCGGATATAGACCGTGGAGGAGTGTTTGCCAGTGTTTACGGTTCGGTGATGCTGCTTCGGCCGGAAGAGCGGAAGCATATCAAGGGGATATTGATTAATAAATTCCGTGGAGATATCCGTCTTTTCGAGTCGGGGGTAAAGATGCTGGAAGATCTCTGTGGTGTTCCGGTGGTTGGGGTGGTGCCCTACTATAAAGATATCTATATTGAGGAAGAAGACTCGGTGATGCTTCAGACCAAGAATATCCGTGCCGGACAAGGCAAAGTGAATGTGGCCGTAGTGCTGCTCCGGCATTTAAGTAACTTTACCGACTTCAATGTATTGGAGCGCGATCCGCGTGTACACCTGTTCTACACCAACAATACGGACGAGTTGATGAAAGCGGATATCATCCTGTTGCCCGGTTCGAAAAGCACTTTGTCCGATCTGTATGAGTTGCGCCGCAACGGAGTGGCGCAGGCCATCGTCCGTGCCCACCGCGAAGGTGCCACGGTAATGGGCATTTGTGGAGGTTACCAGTTGATGGGGCAGGAGGTTTGCGATCCCGATCATGTGGAAGGTGAGATAGAACGCTTGCCGGGATTGGGATTATTGCCCGTCAGCACTCGTATGCAGGGGGAAAAGATTACGCGGCAGGTACGTTTTCATTTTCTTGAAGGCAGCGAGACCTGTGAAGGATACGAGATACACATGGGCACAACGACGCCCCTTGCCGATGTTCCCGCTTCGCCACTCAACCATCTGGCAGACGGAAGGGAGGACGGATATCTTGCCGACCGTACCTGTATGGGGACATACGTACATGGCATTCTCGACAATCCTTCGGTCATCGACTATCTGCTGGAACCTTTCGCCGATAAGCTGAAGGAGACCACTTTCGACTATAAAGCGTTTAAAGAAGAACAATACGATAAACTGGCAGCCCACGTCCGCAAGCATGTCGACCTGCCGCTTATCTATCAAATATTGACAGACAATGATTGAAGGACACGGAGACGATTCTTATAAATACCTCCGCCCGATACGGAGTAATTTCAGTTCGAACGTATATAATAAGGTAAACCTTGACGGGTTGCGGACGCATTTGTGCGGGCGTATCTCCACCATTTCTGCTTATCCCGAACCGGAACCTTATACATTAGAGGCCCGTCTGGCCGACCGTCACGCTTTGCC
>OHAE01002073.1_pt1 | contig 13083 bp, 10 predicted proteins | sample 1577061 | NCBI WGS metagenome assembly OHAE01 (sample SAMEA3541535, study PRJEB24748) | human gut metagenome | biome: human gut; feature: human-associated habitat; material: faeces | place: China | collected 2012
CATACACCGGAAAGCGTATACTGACAGTGGGAAGGCTGACTGCACAGAAAGCGTATGAAGTAGCTGTTGATGCGATGAAGCTCCTGAAGGATCAGGGGATAAAAGCGCGCTGGTATGTTCTGGGCGAGGGAGAATTACGAAATAAGCTTCAGCAGAAAATAGACAGTCTTGGACTGAAGGAAGATTTCCTGTTGCTGGGTGCGAAGGAGAATCCTTATCCATATTATAAGCAATGTGATCTGTATGTGCATGCGACCCGGGTTGAGGGGAAAAGTATTGCAATACAGGAAGCTCAGGTTCTGGGCTGTACGATTCTGGTATCTGATTGCAGCGGAAACCGGGAACAGGTGGAGAATGGGACGGATGGTATACTGTGTCAGCTTTCACCGGAGGATATCAGCAGGAAGATAGCTGAACTGCTGGGAAATGAAGAGAAATGCAGAGAATATGGAAAAAAAGCTACAGTCCGGATATCCGATGAACAGGGAGATATCCTGAAACTGTTTGAGATAGTATAAGAAGAGAGAGAGGCATCTATGGATAACAGAGAGAACGTCAGAAAAGAATCAAAAAAAGCAGTTTTAATTATTATTCCGGCATATAATGAGGAAAAAAACATTGTACCGCTTCTGGAAAAACTGGAACAGCCGGAGATTACACAGTTTGCAGATGTACTGGTCGTGAATGATGCGTCTCAGGATGAGACAAATCATGTGTCTAAAAAGAGAAACCATACGGTGATTACCAATGTATTTAATCTGGGTTATGGGGCACCGGAAATAACAGAACCACCACCGACGAAAATATATGGTTTCTTTGCTTCTTCGATCATCTGTGCAGCAGTTTCAAGATCTTCCTTACGAATCGTTTCAACTTCACGATTGATCGTAGCCGGACGGCGTACGGAATATTCATAAGTAGCTGCTGTCACATCTTTTGTCACATCAACCAGTACCGGACCCGGACGTCCGCTCTTGGCAATGTAAAATGCCTTGCGGAGTGTGTCTGCCAGCATTGTGATGTCTTTTACAATAAAGCTGTGTTTTGTAATCGGCATAACGATTCCTGCAATATCTACTTCCTGGAAAGAATCTCTTCCAAGAAGTGGTTTGCCAACATTCGCCGTGATTGCCACAACCGGAACGGAATCCATATAAGCTGTAGCAATACCTGTAACCAGATTCGTAGCCCCAGGTCCTGAAGTTGCCAGGCATACCCCGACTTTTCCAGTAGCACGGGCATAACCGTCTGCCGCATGAGAAGCACCCTGTTCATGAGATGTCAGAATATGCTGAATCTCATCACTATGTTTATAGAGAGCATCATAAACGTTAAGGATTGCCCCACCCGGATAGCCAAAAACAGTATCTACCTTCTGTTCTTTCAGGCATTCAATGATGATCTCTGCACCTGTAAGCTGCATCGTATTTCCTCCTAATGTTTATCAAATAATCGCTTTTCTCTTATTTTGCTTTTGGCACTTCAAGGATTGCTCCTCTGTTGCCTGAGGTAACCATTGCAGCATATCTTGCAAGATATCCGGTTGTGATCTTTGGTTCACGCGGCTGCCATTTTGCTTTTCTTGCTGCCATCTCTTCATCAGAAACTTTGACTTCCAGTTTCAGTTCCGGAATATTGATACTGATGATATCTCCTTCTTCGATCAGGGCAATCGGACCACCTACAGCTGCTTCTGGTGAGACATGTCCAATAGAGGCACCTCTGGATGCACCACTGAAACGTCCGTCTGTGATCAGAGCAACCGATGAACCAAGTCCCATACCAGCAATTGCAGAAGTAGGATTCAGCATCTCTCTCATTCCCGGGCCGCCTTTTGGTCCTTCATAACGGATAACAACCACATCTCCGGCTACGATCTTACCACCTTTGATAGCTTTGATCGCATCGTCTTCGCTGTCAAACACTCTCGCAGGTCCCTCATGAACCATCATTTCTTCTACAACTGCGGAACGTTTTACAACGCCACCATCTGGTGCGATATTTCCTTTCAGTACTGCAAGTCCACCTGTCTGACTGTATGGATTGTCGATTGGACGGATAACTTCCGGATTGAGATTTACACAGTTTTTAATATTTTCGCCTACTGTTTTTCCTGTTACAGTCATGCATTCTGTATGAAGAAGGCCCTTCTTATTCAGTTCATTCATTACTGCATAAACACCGCCTGCTTCATTCAGGTCTTCCATATATGTCGGGCCTGCCGGTGCAAGATGACAGAGATTCGGGGTTTTTTCACTGATCTCATTTGCAAAGCTGATATCAAAATCCATTCCCACTTCATGCGCAATTGCCGGAAGATGAAGCATACTGTTGGTAGAGCATCCAAGTGCCATATCTACAGTCAGTGCATTCAGGATTGCTTCTTTTGTCATGATATCTCTCGGACGGATGTTTCTGCGGTACATTTCCATAACCTGCATACCTGCATGTTTTGCAAGACGGATACGTTCGGAATATACCGCCGGAATGGTTCCGTTTCCACGAAGTCCCATACCGAGAACCTCAGTCAGGCAGTTCATGGAGTTTGCAGTGTACATACCGGAACAGGATCCACATGTAGGACATGTTTTGTTCTCAAATTCTGTCAGTTCTTCTTCTGAAATCTTGCCTGCTGCATAGGATCCGACAGCTTCAAACATACTGGAAAGACTTGTCTTGTGTCCATGGATATGACCTGCCATCATTGGACCGCCACTTACAAATACAGTAGGAACATTGATTCTGGCAGCTGCCATCAGAAGTCCAGGTACGTTTTTGTCACAGTTCGGAACCATGACCAGTGCATCAAACTGATGTGCCATTGCCATTGCTTCTGTAGAATCTGCGATCAGATCTCTTGTTACCAGAGAATATTTCATTCCGACATGTCCCATTGCAATACCGTCACAAACAGCGATTGCCGGGAATACGATTGGTGTACCACCAGCCATTGCAACACCCTGTTTTACAGCTGCTACGATCTTGTCCAGATTCATATGTCCAGGTACGATCTCATTATAAGAACTTACGATTCCGACTAACGGACGTTCCATTTCTTCTTTTGTTAATCCAAGGGCATTAAACAGGGAACGATGAGGTGCCTGTTGTGAGCCTGTTTTTACTGCGTCACTTCTCATTTTCTTATCTCCTCTTTACTTAATCTGTACGATACTTACGGATTGTTCTGTACAAAGCAATTATACTGCTGCTGCGATCAGATCTCCCATTTCTTTTGTTCCGACTTTTTTGCAGCCTTCAGACATAATATCACCGGTGCGGTATCCGTCTGTCAGTACCTTCTGTACGGCTGCTTCTACTGCATCTGCTTCTTCATCAAGATTCAGAGAATAACGAAGCAGCATTGCTGCTGAAAGGATTGTTGCGATCGGGTTTGCTTTATTCTGTCCCGCGATGTCCGGTGCAGATCCATGACTTGGCTCATACAGACCGAATTTCGTCTCGTTAAGACTTGCAGAAGAAAGCATTCCGATAGAACCTGTTACCATACTTGCTTCATCAGACAAAATATCACCGAACATATTCTCTGTCAGGATAACATCAAACTGTGCCGGATCATGCACCAGCTGCATTGCACAGTTATCAACCAGCATATGCTCCAGTGTGACTTCCGGATAATCCTTTGCAACTTCTTCTACAACTTTTCTCCAGAGTCTAGAAGAATCCAGAACGTTTGCTTTGTCTACACTTGTGACTTTTTTTCTTCTCTTCATTGCAATGTCAAAAGCTTTGATTGCAATACGGCGAATTTCATTTTCATTATAGGAAAGTGTATCGATTGCTTTCTTTACTCCGTTTTCTTCGATTGTTTTTCTTTCTCCAAAGTAAAGACCACCAGTCAGTTCACGAACAATGATCATGTCAAATCCGTTCTCTCCGATCACTTCTTTCTTGATCGGGCATGCTTCTTCCAGTTCCTTATAAAGATATGCCGGACGAAGGTTTGCAAAGAGATTTAATGCCTTACGAATCGCAAGAAGTCCTGCCTCCGGACGTTTGGATGGTTCCAGTTTGTACCATGGAGATGTCTTTGCGTCACCTCCGATGGAGCCCATCAGAACTGCATCTGAAGCTTTTGCAGTGGCAATTGCCTCATCTGTGAGCGGGACACCGTGAACGTCGATAGAAGCTCCACCGAGGAGCACCTCTGAATAAGTAAATGTATGATGATATTTTTCACATACTTTATCAAGAACCTTTTTTGCTTCACTGACGATTTCCGGTCCAATTCCATCTCCCGGAATCAATGCGATCTTGTATTCCATTTCTTCATTTCCTCTCTCTGCATCACACGAAACTTAAGCAGAGTCCTTTCGTTGCGAATATTGTTATTATAATAACGCACTTTTTTATACTTTTCAACCCTTTACTACGTAAAAGTTAGAACGTATTGATATAAGATTGATATAAGCACATTTCCTTAAATAAAATCTTCAAAAAAAAGAAGTGCTGCATCTGACGCAGCACTTACTTTCTTATTTGCAGTTATGCGGATGCCTGCTCTGCCTTCTCCACTTCTGCAATAGCCTGTTTTCTCATTGGGATACGGCAGTTCTTGTTATTGCCGAATTCTACGATCACATCTTCTTCAGTCATGTCGATGATCACTCCATAGAAGCCACCTGTGGTAACAATGCTGTCACCGACTTCCATGCTGTTGAGCATTGCCTGAAGTCTCTTCTGCTCTTTCTTCTGCGGACGGATCATCAGGAAGTACATAACTCCAAAGATTACAACCATCCATAAAATCATCATACCCATGCTTGCGGTACTTTCGTTCATTTAAGATTCCTCCTGTTTGCTGACTTACATTCCCTTTTTCAGGAACACTATACATTATCATACACAAAAATGCCTGTTACTTCAAGTGTTTTTCAGCATTTTGTATTATTTCTGTCTATAATTCAGAGACTGTTGTATTATTTCTGCTCTCCGGCTGCAAATCCTTCCAGACGCATCTTTTTGTAATCTGCAAATCTGCCTTCATCCAGTGCATCACGAATCTCTTCCATCATATGATTGTAGAAATACAGATTGTGCAGAACACAGAGACGCATTCCAAGCATTTCTTTCGCTTTGAGAAGATGACGGATATAAGCTCTGCTGTAATGACGGCATGCCGGACAGCCACAACCTTCTTCGATCGGACGTGTATCCAGTTCATATTTCGCATTGAACATATTCATTTTGCCATGATTGGTGTATACATGTCCATGACGTCCGTTACGGCTTGGATATACACAGTCAAAAAAGTCAATACCACGTTCTACACCCTCAAGGATATTGGCCGGTGTTCCGACTCCCATGAGGTAGGTCGGTTTGTCCTGTGGAAGATATGGTACAACTGCATCAAGGATACGATACATTTCCTCATGTGTTTCACCGACTGCCAATCCGCCAACTGCATAACCGTCCAGATCCATCTTCGCAATTTCCCTTGCATGCTCAATACGGATATCTTCGTATACAGCTCCCTGGTTGATACCAAAAAGAAGCTGTTCTTTATTGATGGTATCCGGCAGACTGTTGAGACGTGCCATTTCAGTCTTGCAGCGTGCAAGCCAGCGGGTAGTACGCTCAACGGATTTCTGTACATAATCTCTGTCTGCCACACTGCTCGGGCACTCATCAAATGCCATAGCTATGGTAGAACCGAGATTGGACTGAATCTGCATGCTTTCTTCCGGTCCCATAAAAATCTTGTGTCCGTCAATATGTGACTGGAAATGGACACCTTCTTCTTTGATCTTGCGGAGTTTCGCAAGGGAAAAGACCTGGAATCCGCCGGAGTCTGTCAGAATCGGACGCTCCCAATTCATAAATTTGTGAAGTCCGCCAAGCTGCTTCACTACTTTGTCACCTGGACGCACATGCAAATGATATGTATTAGACAGTTCCACCTGTGTTCCAATATCATAAAGGTCCTGTGTGGAAACAGCACCTTTTATTGCACCGATCGTTCCTACGTTCATGAATACAGGAGTCTGGATCGTACCGTGTACAGTCTCAAACTGTGCGCGCTTCGCTCGGCCCTCTGTTTTCATTAATGTATATTTTGCCATGATTATTCCTCTTTCTGTTCTTATATGATATTGCGTTTGGTTCTAAGTATAACAGACGGAGTAAGAATGGTAAAGAAAAATGTTCCTCACACTGCATCGGCAAATGCTGCCCGATAATAAGGATCCAGGGCATACCATTCCTCCATGCTGGTAATATCACGAGCCACAAGATCAATTTCTTCTTCTTTGCATCTTAAGAGTACTGCAGGAGATATCTTTCTTGCATAATCACTTACGAAAACAGTATTTATTCCTGTCTTCAGATTTTCAAGTTTTCCAAAGACATCTTCCGTAATACCCAAAGATGCTTTGCCTGGAAGTACAATTCCTATGTCTGCTGTCGGTGCGATTTCTTTCATCCAGAGCATATAATCATAATCAAAGGAAAACCAGGATACATTCTGCTGCATGCCCTCTGCGCAGACAATCTCATATAGTCCCTGTATGTCTTCATAGTTCGTCGAAGCATCCTTTTTCAGTTCAATATAAGGATGTACGAAATTTGCTTTACAGAATCCAATAAATTCTTTAAAATTTGGAATCTGTTCACCCACATACGCTTCGCCCATCCAGGAACCAAAATCATATGTCCTGGCTTCCTCATAGGTCATTGCGGAAATATAGCCCTGTCCATTCGATGTTCTGTTTATTGTGGCATTATGCAAAAGCACCGGAACTTTGTCCGAAGTAAATCGAACATCTGTCTCGATTGCTTTATATCCTTTTGCAACTGCAGTTCTGAACGAGGCAAATGTATTCTCCGGTGCAGTTGTTTTGTACCCGCGATGTCCGATCAGATAAGCATTTGGAGCCGGAATCGGTGTCGGAGTTGCAGTCGGTACCGGTGTCGCTGTTGGCACTGCTACTGTTTTCTTTTGCACAGCCTTTACCTTAACAATACAAGTGTATTTCTTCTTATTCTTCCCTGTCGCTGTTATCCTGACAGTTCCACCCTTTTTCCCCTTAACAATTCCTGCAGATGATACTGTTGCAATCCTTTTATCAGATGATTTCCATCTAAGTACCTTTGTGCCCGTCAGCTTCAGTTTCAACTGTTTTCCTGAAGCCAGCGTCACTCTTTTCTTGTTTATATATGGATTCTTAACAACGATCCAAATCCTCTTTACAATTTTTTTTCCTTTTACCTTTCTGATTCCTCTTATATAGGTTTTTCCAGCCTTTCGCGGTGTGATCTTCTTTCCCTTTACTCGCAAAATTCTCTTATTTGCACTGCTCCATTTATAATTACCAGACACATTAATCCTGTATGTCTGTCCGACGTACATAACCTTACTTCCTGCCGATACCTGTACCGACATACCAAGCATAAATATGACTGCCAGAAACACAATTACAAATCTTTTTTGATTCCTTTTCATTTGCACCACCCCTTCGCCAGCATAAAAAATCAAGCTATGTTTCTAATATAATTATCACACTTTTCAGTACCCTAGTCCATAGATTATTTAAAAAGATACCAAAAAAGACAAGGTACACATTTATTTCACGTACCTTGCCTTTCACAGATTTATTATTTTGATTTATTATTTTAATTCCTTTTTCAGATTCTTCTGTGCCGTTGACAGCATCAGCTTAATTCTGTTCAGCTGGTTAACCTCACTTGCTCCAGGATCATAATCGATTGCCACGATATTGGCTTCCGGATGTTCTCTGCGGATTGCTTTGATAACACCCTTACCTACAATATGGTTCGGCAGACACGCAAACGGCTGAATACATACAATATTCGGTACGCCGCCGTGAATCAGTTCCATCATCTCACCGGTCAGGAACCATCCCTCACCAGTCTGATTACCCGGAGATACGATCGGTGATGCCATCTTTGCCAGATCGGCAACATTAGCAGCCGGTGTAAAGTGACGGCTCTGTGCAAGAGCTTCGTTCGCCGGTCCACGCAGCCATTCAATCGCTTTGATTCCCCAGTTTGCGATCGTTGCTTTATTTTTCTTAAATCCAAGGAACTCACATTTGAAGTTTTGATTATAGAAACAGTAATTAATAAAATCAATCAGATCCGGACATACTGCCTCAGCGCCTTCTGCTTCCAGAAGTTCTGCCAGATGATTGTTTGCAGCCGGAAGGAATTTGACAAGGATTTCTCCAACGATACCAACTCGCGGTTTCTTTTCATCGCTGATCGGAATCAGGTCAAATTCATGTACCATCTCACGACACATCTTCTTAAACTGTCCATGGCTGACACTGCTGCCTTCCAGGAATGAGATTACTCTCTGTTCCCAGATCTTGTGTTTACGATTGACGATTCCCGGCTCCAGTTCATATGGACGCATACGATATACGCACTTCATCAGAATATCACCAAACACTGCACCATAGCAGACACGTTTGATCAGTGGAAGTGTCAGTTTGAATCCCGGATTGCTCTCCAGCCCACTTAAGTTAATGGAAATAACCGGCACCTGCTCCATGCCTGCTTTCTTGAGGGCACGGCGGATAAATGCAATATAGTTGGATGCGCGACAGCCACCGCCTGTCTGAGACATAATAACGGCCGTCTTATTAAGGTCATATTTACCGGAAAGAAGAGCATCCATAACCTGTCCGACTACCATCAGAGACGGATAGCATGCATCATTATTTACATATTTCAGCCCAACATCAACAGCATGCTTATTATCATTCGGAAGAACTTCCAGATGATAACCACAGGTATTAAAGGCTGCCTGTAAAATTCCAAAATGAAACGGTGACATCTGCGGGCACAGGATCGTATAATCCTTACGCATCTGCTTTGTAAATACAACCTTTTCAATAGAAGACGGTTTGATCTCACGCTCCTTGTGCTGCGCCTCTTTTGCACGAAGTGCAGCGATCAGAGAACGCACACGGATTCTTGCCGCACCAAGGTTGTTTACCTCATCAATCTTGAGACAGGTATAAATCTTTCCGCTGCCATCCAGGATCTCATAAACCTCATCTGTCGTAACGGCATCCAGACCACATCCAAAGGAATTCAGCTGGATCAGATCCAGATTATCCTGTGTTTTTACAAAGTTCGCTGCCGCATACAGACGCGAATGATACATCCACTGGTCATTAACACGAATCGGTCTCTCTACCTTTGCAAGATGAGACACAGAATCCTCTGTTAATACCGCAATTCCATAGCTGTTGATCAGATCCGGAATGCCATGATGAATTTCCGGATCAATATGATACGGACGACCGGCAAGAACGATTCCTCTACGTCCCGTCTCTTTCAGGTACCGAAGGGTTTCTTCTCCCTTCTTCTGCACATCCTTACGCACCTGTGCAAGTTCTTCCCATGCTGCATGTGCCGCTGCTTTGACCTCTTCTGCCGGAATATCCTTAAACACTTCAACCAGGCGATCCGTCAGAATTGCTTCTGTCGTAAATGCCATAAACGGATTCATAAATTTAATGCTCGGATCTTTCAGTTCATCCACGTTGTTCTTGATATTTTCTGCATAAGATGTAACGATCGGGCAGTTGTAATGATTTACTGCATCTGGAAATTCATTACGCTCATATGGCACACATGGATAGAAAATAAACTTCACACCTTTTTTGATCAGCCAGCTTATATGACCATGTGCCAGTTTTGCCGGATAACATTCTGATTCACTCGGGATAGATTCAATACCCAGTTCATATATCTTTCTGGTAGAAGTCGGTGAAAGTACCACTTCGTATTTCAGTTTCGTAAAGAATGTATACCAGAACGGATAGTTTTCAAACATATTCAGGACTCGTGGAATTCCCACCTGTCCTCTTGTTGCCTGATCCGGGCTTAACGGTTCATAAGAAAACAGTCTCTTATATTTATATTCATAAAGGTTCGGAACATGATCCTTGTTCTTCTCTTTACCAATTCCTCGCTCACAACGATTACCACTGACAAACTGACGTCCTCCGGTAAACTTGTTGATCGTCAGACGACAGTTATTGGTACATCCACGGCAATTCGCCATAGAAGTTGTATATTTCAGTTCATTGATCTTGTCAATAGAGAGCATGGTTGTTTCTTTGCCATCTTCATAACGCTCGCGCGCGATCAATGCTGCACCAAATGCCCCCATGATGCCGGCGATATCCGGACGGATTGCTTCACAGTTGGCAATACGTTCAAAGCTTCGAAGAACTGCATCATTATAGAAGGTACCACCCTGTACAACGATATGCTTACCAAGTTCTGTCGCATCTGAAACTTTGATAACTTTGTAAAGAGCATTCTTAATAACCGAATATGCAAGACCTGCAGAAATATCAGATACCTCTGCTCCTTCCTTCTGTGCCTGTTTTACCTTGGAGTTCATAAATACCGTACAACGGGTTCCAAGATCGATCGGATGTTTTGCATAAAGCGCAGCTTTTGCAAAATCCTGTACACTGTAATTCAGAGATTTGGCAAATGTTTCAATAAAAGATCCACAACCGGAAGAACAAGCTTCATTCAGCTGTACACTGTCAACCGTCTGGTTCTTGATCTTGATACATTTCATATCCTGACCACCAATATCCAGAATACAGTCAACTTCCGGATCAAAGAATGCTGCTGCATAATAATGAGAAACCGTCTCAACTTCTCCCTCGTCCAGAAGAAGTGCTGCTTTAATCAGTGCCTCGCCATAACCGGTAGAACATGCATAAGCAATTCTGGCATCTTTCGGAAGTTTTGAATAAATCTCCTGAATTGAGCGGATTGCTGTTTTCAGTGGGCTTCCGTTATTATTACTGTAGAAAGAATACAGAAGACTTCCATCCTCGCCTACCAGGGCTGTCTTAGTCGTAGTGGAACCTGCATCGATACCGAGATAACAGTTCCCCTTATAAGAAGCAAGATCACCTGTAGCAACTTTATAAGATGACTGGCGTTTATTAAACTCCTCATAGTCCTCTTCTGTTGCAAACAACGGATCCATACGCTCTACTTCGAAATCCATTTTAATGGAATGACGGAGTCTGTCTTTCAGTTCTGTCAGCGAAACAGTAACATCTTCCTTTGCATTCAGTGCAGAACCGATTGCTGCGAACAGATGAGAATTCTCCGGTACGATCGTATGTTCATCATCCAGCTTCAGTGTACGGATGAATGCTTTCTTTAATTCAGAAAGGAAATGCAGCGGACCACCAAGGAATGCTACATGTCCACGGATCGGCTTACCACATGCCAGTCCGGAGATTGTCTGATTGACAACCGCCTGGAAAATAGATGCTGACAGGTCTTCCTTCGTTGCACCCTCGTTGATCAGCGGCTGGATATCTGTCTTCGCAAACACACCACAACGGGCAGCGATCGGATAAAGAGCTTTATAATTCTTTGCATATTCATTCAGGCCAGGTGCATCCGTCTGAAGCAGGGATGCCATCTGGTCAATAAAGGAACCTGTACCGCCGGCACAGATACCGTTCATTCGCTGTTCAATATTACCGCCTTCAAAATAAATGATCTTGGCATCTTCTCCGCCAAGCTCAATAGCAACATCTGTCTGCGGAGCCATCTTCTGAAGAGATGTAGACACGGCAATAACTTCCTGCACAAACGGAATCTCCAGATGATTCGCAAGTGTCAGTCCACCGGATCCTGTAATTACAGGACATAATGTCATTTCTCCAAGCTGCTTTTCTGCTTTTTCCAGAAGATCTGCCAGTGTCTCCTGAATGTTCGCAAAATGACGTTCATAGTCCGCAAACAAAAGCCTGTCATTTTCATCAAGAATCGCGATCTTTACTGTAGTAGATCCGATATCAATTCCCAATGTATATGTATTCAATAAATCGACCTCCTCGTCAAAACTGTATATATACAGATATGAATATAACGTGTTCTTTCTTATTAAAAGTATTTCTCCAAAATCGAATTCCGTAACATTATACGACAAAGTTTTACAAATGACAATGACCAAGTTTCACAATTTGTCGCATATTCATTCCCCAAATTAATTTGAGTGTCAAATTTTATAACAAAAAAGGATATCTGTTGAAATACCCAACAGATATCCTGTATTTTCCGTATTTTATCATTTGAAAAACTTGTTTTCCCTTATCTTCTGATTCTCTGTGCGATTCGAACAAGATATGCCCCGCCAGGCATTCTGGAAAGCCGCTCGGATGCTGTCTTATCAACCAGGATATAAACCAGGAAATACGCTGCTGCTGCCAGAATGATCGATACACCCAGGCAGATGATATTAGATGGTAAGATTGCATGAAAGCCATAATAAACACCAGCTGCCACGACACCCATCACTGCAGAAGCGATCAGCGGACTTACGTAAGCCGCCTTCCATGGGTTCTTATATTCCAGATATTTTTTCATAAAGAAATCATTCATCACGCATACAACGATTGCATACACGATCATAGCAACCAGCAATGCATAAATACCCAGGTCAGTGAACATCAGAAGCGCAACAACTACAATCACATCTACAACCAGCGCAACTGCTGCTGTGATCATAGGGATCTTCGGTTTACCAATTCCCTGAAGTACTCCATTGGAAATGTTGGACATTCCATTCAGAAGTATCGTAAAGGATCCAAGCATCAAAAGCTTTCCGGCTTGCCCGAACCACCGCAGGATGGACATGTTGTGACATTCTGCACTACACCAAACAGAGACTGACTCTGTCTGACAACCTTACCTGTACCATTACACTGGGTACATGTCTCAGGAGATGTGCCCGGCTTAGCTCCGTTGCCGCCACAGGTAGAGCATGTCTCCTTATAGTTGAACTCAAGTTCCTTTGTGCAGCCAAATATAGCTTCCTCAAAAGAAATTCTTACACTGAGACGGACATTTGCACCCTGTGCAGGACCATTTCTTCTGCCACTGCTTCTTCCACCTCCGAAGAAATCTCCGAAAATGTCCCCAAAAATATCCCCCATATCCATGCCTGAGAAATCAAAGCCACCGGCTCCGCCGCCTGTGCCATCAAATGCTGCATGACCAAACTGATCATACTGGCGTCTCTTATCCGGATCAGACAATACGGCATAG
>OHAE01002075.1_pt1 | contig 13081 bp, 11 predicted proteins | sample 1577061 | NCBI WGS metagenome assembly OHAE01 (sample SAMEA3541535, study PRJEB24748) | human gut metagenome | biome: human gut; feature: human-associated habitat; material: faeces | place: China | collected 2012
GATGCAAATGCAAATTTCGAAGGTTTACTGGCGGTAAATCGAGAAATTTGCATGACGCAGATGGCGGAAAAGACATCGCCAGACGCGCCGCCGAATTGTGCGGTGGTGCCCTAATTTTTTTCCAGAAACCGCTTGCGAACAACTTCAAAGACTGGTATACTTTTTATGATGCGCACGGACTTCGCGGACTTCGTCCGTTCTCTTTGATCCGCGCAGATTACCACGCCTAAAACACTGCATAAAATGGAGCATCGCATGGTCACACTCAAAGACATTGCCGCCGAAGCAGGCGTAAGCATTACAACCGTTTCCAACGTGGTGCATAACCGCAAAAGCCGCGTTTCCGAAAAGAAGGTTGCAAAAATCTGGGAGATTATCGAGCGCGAGCACTACGTTCCCAGCATGTCCGCGCGCTCGCTGGCGAACGACCAGTCCGCCATCATCGCCATGGTCACTTACATCACGCCGCGCACCACCGGCAGCACCGTCAGCGACCCCTTCATGAGCAGCGTCGCCGCCAGCGTCGAGCAGCGCACCCGTGAAGCCGGCTACTACCTGATGCTGCGCTCCGCCGAAAGCGTCGCCGCGCTGGAAGGGTTGATTCACAGCTGGCGGCTCTCCGGGCTGATTATGACGGGGCTGTTTCAGGATTCGTTCTTCGATGCCGTAGCAAAGCTGGGCATTCCCGTCGTCCTCATCGACAGCTATGTGGACGACCCGAACATCTGCTGCGTCGGCTTGGAGGATGAAAAAGGCGGCTACCTCGCCACGAAGCACCTGCTGGAGAACGGCCACCGCGTGATTGCGTTCGCGTCGCCGCCGATTTCCCCCGCGGGCGTTATCGAACTGCGTCTGCAGGGCTATCGCCGCGCCTTGGCGGAATACGGCGTGCCGTACGACCCGGCGCTTGTCTTTACGCAGGAAATTTCCGTGCAGGAGGGCAAGAAGCTGGGGCATCAACTCAGCACACTTCCCGAAATCACGGGGATTTTCGCCTCGGCGGATATTCTGGCGGCGGGCATCATGTCCGGGCTGCATGAGTGCGGGGTAAGTGTGCCGCGCGATAAGTCGATTGTGGGCTTTGATGATCATTATATTTCGCAGCTGGCGATTCCGGGGCTGACGACGATTCATCAGGATTCGGAGAAGAAAGGCACTTTGGCGACGGAGATGATTTTGGCACAGCTGCGGAAGGAAGAGATTGCGCAGAAGAAGGTTATTTTGCCGGTGCACCTTGTGGAAAGGGGCAGCGTGAGGAATATCAAGGGATAAGGAAAAAGAGGATAAAACCGGATCTTTCCTTCTTTGTCGATTCCGTGATGAACCAATTCGAAAATAGTATCATACAAAATCATCGGCACAGCGCCAAATGAAAACTTGGTGCTGTGCCGATGCTGTTTAAAAGGGCGCATGCAGGTTCAGAAATGGCAAGTTATCAGGCAACGTCCTGCATTCGTCATAGCAAAGTCTTCCTTCGCTCCACCGTTCAGAGGCGCTGCCCTTTATCCCAGCGTGATGCTGACCGCGCCATCCGGGCTGACATTCAATTTCATGCACAGCAAGTATCGCTTGTAAAACGCTTCCTTCTCCTTGTCCGTCATCATAATCCACGAGTTTTGCAGCGCCGTCTCCATCATCTCGCGAACGTTGAATGGTTTCGCGCTTTCTCCCGCCAGCTGCTGATTGATTTGCTCCTGAATTGCATTGATCAGCGTACTGGTTTTGATGTTGTACGACGCCGCCGTACAGAAGTCGTCAATGAAGCAGAACGGGATTTCATGCCGCGCCAAGGTGTCCATGATGGCCATGCCCGTTTTTCCCTTCTCCAGCATAACAAGGAAGCGGACGCTGTCCAGCTGGCGAATCATCGCCCAGTAGTCGCTGTCCGACGAAACAAGGATGACCGCATCCACGCCGGAGGTATACACTTCGCGGCTTGTCCGCACCGCCAGCGCCATATCACACTGCGATTTGTTCTGGTTCAGCCGCTCGACCTTAATATGTTCCAGCTCAAGGTTCGCTTTTTCATCCACCGCCGTAGAGAGCGTGCGGTCAACCAGCGTTTTCCATTGTGCCGTTGTATACTCGCTGTCAAACAGAATCACCTTGGATATTTTTCCCAGCTGCTCAGTCGGGAGGCTGCTCAGCGCCGCCGCGAGCTTCACGGCATCCGAATTTTCGCAGTCCACCGCAATCAGGCATTTTTTGCACTGCCCCAGCAGCCTGCCCAGATTGCGCATCGTGTGGTTGCCCGCATCACGCACCAGCGACAGGTTTTCAAAGCGGTCTTCGTGGCGTTCATAGAGAATCGTTACGAATTTTTCATCATTATAGAGGATGTTGCCCTTGCTCTCCGGGCTTGTAGCAACGGCATCCCAGTTAATCCAGCAGTGGAACGGGTAGCGGCGGGTATCGCTTTTATAGTATTCCCCTGCTTTTTTGATACCATCTTTTTTCGTCCCGTTCGGCATCAGGAAAATGGGTTTCACATAGTCCCACTTCACCCATTCCGGGAAAAAGCGCGCCACTTGATTGATTCGGTTGCTGATTTCACAGTTGATGCTGATAATGTATTCGTCAATATCCGGCTTTGCTTTGTAAAGTCTGACGCCGTCCTGTTCCAGCTGCGCCACCGCTTCTGATGGAATGAGATTCGGCACGCTGCCAATATTGCGGAAGCTCATGCGAAATTCATTCACAATGGCTGGATAATTGCGTTCCATCGCCGTGCGAACGCGGCACAGATTGCGGATAATGCGCGCCTCTTTGTGCGCGTCCAGTTCTTCATAGCTTTTCAGCAGAAATGGCCTTGCATTTTCTTCGCCAAAGTTTTCTTTGTCGATGCCAATAAGGTATGCCATCGGCGACACCAGCGTGTACGTTGAATTCTGGAACTCATTGTAGATGATTTTTTTGTCAAGCGCCGATGGCTTTTGCTGATTTTCCGGATTCTCATCGTCTATTTCAAGTGCTTGAACGAGTTTTGATAAATCAGCGAGATTATTGGAGGTGATTGTTTTACGCGCTTTCGGCTGGGTTTTCGTTTTCTTTGCCATGTGGAAGACTCCTTTTCTGTATTTTTTTGTTCATTTCCATCATACCATTTTGGCGGCGGCATTGCAAGGGCAGCAGCGCACAAATCATTCTGCTTTTACGCATTGTTTTCCCCCGGAAGTGTTTGACAAAAACTGCTCGATAGTTTTATTTTTCTTGACAGCAGGTTATTATAGTGCTATACTATTATTAACATTTGATACACACAAATTGATTATATCGGGAGGGCTTTCTGTATGGAATACGTCACCCACCTCCGCGAGGACGGCAGCTATCAGCCGCTCAAGGAGCATTTGGAAGGCACAGCGACGCGTTCTGCGAAATTCGCCGCTTCTTTTGGAGCGAGTTCTCACGCCGAAAGAACAGCCTTGCTGCACGATATCGGCAAGTACAGCCCCAACGGGCAGCGCCGCCAGCGTGACCCGGAACACACCGCCAAGGTGGATCACAGCACTGCCGGGGCGCGGGCGGCGGCAGATTTGGACGATATGCACGCGGCGTTTGCCATTGCGGGGCATCACGGCGGTCTGCCCGACTTGGGAACCCGTTCCAGCCTCGATGATGGCACATTGTGCGCACGGCTGAACAAAAAACTGACCGGCGGCGACGATCCCTCCGCGTGGCGCAGTGAGATTTCTTTGCCAACAGGCGTTCAGCCCACACCGCCGTGGCTTCCGCGGAATGATGTGCGCCTGACTGCCATGTACATCCGGATGCTGTTCTCCTGTCTGGTGGATGCTGATTTTCTGGACACGGAGCGCGCGCTCAGCAAGGAAGAAAAGCCGCGCGGCATCGGCGATTCCATGCCCGCGCTGCTGGAAAAGCTGCAAGCGCACGTTGCCAAATGGCTGGAAGAGCCCAAGTCCGACCTCTGCGCGCTGCGCAACGAGGTGCTGCGGCGCTGCCTGCGTGGCAGCGAAGATCCGCAGGGCTTGTACAGCCTGACCGTCCCCACAGGCGGCGGCAAAACGGTTTCGTCGCTTGCCTTTGCGCTCAGCCACGCGGTGAAGCATGACATGAAGCGCATCATCTACGTCATCCCCTACACCAGCATTATCGACCAAAATGCGAAAGTCTTTCGGGATATTCTGGGTGATGAGAACGTGGTGGAGCATCACAGTCAGGTGGATTTGCCCGATACGGATGCCGAAACGCCCGATGCCCTCCGCAAGCGCCTTGCTTGCGAAAACTGGGATGCCCCCGTCATCGTCACGACCGCTGTGCAGTTTTTTGAATCCTTCTACGCCGCCAAGCCCGGCCGCTGCCGCAAACTCCACAACGTCGCCAACAGCGTGGTGATTTTCGACGAGGCGCAGACGCTGCCGATTTCGCTGATGCGCCCCTGCGTCTCGGTAATCGACCAGCTGGTTCAGCATTACGGCGTCACCGCCGTTCTCTGTACCGCGACGCAGCCCGAATTGCTGTCCATTTTCAGCGGCTTCACCGCGGGCACCCGCATTCAAGAGCTTGTCCCCGACCCGGATGCGCTGTTCAGCAGCCTTCGCCGCGTCACCTTCCAGCAGGACGGGACGCTTTCGGACGAGGAATTAGCCGCGCGGATTCGTCAGGAAAATGCCGCGCTGTGCATCGTCAATTCCCGCAAACAGGCGCGCAGCCTGTACGAAGCCCTGCCGGAAGAGGGGCGTTTCCACCTTTCCACGCTGATGAACGCCATCGACCGTGAACGCACCATTGCCACCATTCGCGAACGCTTAGACAAGAAGCAGTGCTGCCGCGTCATCTCCACCAGCCTGATTGAAGCGGGCGTTGACGTGGATTTTCCGACCGTATACCGCGAATTAGCCGGACTGGACAGCATTCTGCAAGCCGCCGGACGTTGCAATCGCGAGGGAAAGGAAGCGGCGCAGGACAGCATCGTCCACATCTACCAGACCGAACACGCGGTTCCACCCATCATGCGCCCAAACATTGAAAGTTGCCGCACAGTGCTGCGCCTGTATGCTGAGGACATCGGCAGCCGCAAAGCCATCCACGCATATTTTTGCGATTTGCTCTTCAAGCGCGGCGAAAATCAGCAGCGTTCACGACCCGTTTCGTCCGAAAATGATTTACTGGATACCAGCAAAACGCTGTCATCCGAAGCAAGATTGGCTTTCCGCGAAACCGCCGAGCATTTCCGCTTTATCGACACAGATACGGTAACGGTGTACATTCCGACACCTGAAAACAGCGAGGACATCAAAGCCCTGCGTGATGGGCACTATTCGCGTGAGCTTTTCCGCCGCCTGGGGCGCTGCGGCGTGAGTATCTACCGCCGCGAGTATCAGGCGTTATGCGGCATCGGCGGCGTCACGGAAATTGCTGATGCGCACTGCGGCATTCTGAGCGACATCAAATTGTACACGCCGGAATGCGGCTTGCAGGTCAGCTGCACGAGCGGACTGGGGCTGTTCGCCTGATAGATGTAAAGAAACGGGCGGCAAGCATTGCGCTCACCGCCCGCCCCGTTAGACGATTGTCTAGCTTAGTATTTCAACCCACAGATAGAAACAGCGAATTGCCCGCCGTTTCCATCCGACTTTGGCATTTTATCATCTTTTCGCTGGCGTGTCAAACCATGATTGATAGTTCTGTTCAATCTCAAAGTTATTTTCTATTTTAGTGAATTTTCTTCTTGACATATACGCTGTGCCGTGCTATACTGTTCTTGTCAACCGAAAGGAAGTGAGTTGCTGACGATACACCCATTCGTCCCCTTGCGAACTGTCACTTGCCCACATCGGCAAGTGTTGATTGAGAAGTAAGAATGAGGAGGTGAACCAATGTCCATCAAAATGGAGGTGTGGGGCGAGTACGCTTGCTTCACCCGGCCTGAAATGAAGGTTGAGCGTGTCAGCTATGACGTTCCCACGCCCAGCGCCGCCCGCGGAATGGTAGAAAGTGTATACTACCATCCAGGCCTAAAATGGCATGTGGATAAAATCTACGTCTGCAAGCCCATCCGCTTCACGAACATTCTCCGCAACGAAGTGGCATCTAAGATTTCCGCCAGCAACGTGCTGACCGAAGCCAACGGCAAGAAGCGCTCCTACATCGACCGAAACGCCGATATTCAGCAGCGCGCTACCACCATGCTGCGAAACGTGCACTACGTCATTGAAGCTCACTTCGAGATGACCGACAAAGCCAATCCGTCGGACAATCCCGGCAAGTTTCAGGACATCGTGAAGCGGCGTCTTCGCAGCGGTCAAGCGTACATGCAGCCGTATCTTGGCTGTCGAGAATGTACGGCGCATTTCCGGCTCTGGGAGGGCGGCGACATCCCCACCATCGACGAAACGCGGGATTTGGGCTATATGATTTTTGATATGGACTATTCTGATTTGGAAAACATCCAGCCGATGTTCTTCCGGGCGCAGATGGTGCATGGCGTGATTGACTTGACAGACTGTGAGGTGGTGAAATGATTCTGCAATCGCTCGTGCGGTGCTACGATTCGCTCGCCGCACAGGGCACGTTGAAGCGTCCCGGCTGGTCCGCCGTCAAGGTGCAGTGGGGCTTGCGTCTGACTGCCGACGGGCAGGTGTCGTCGGTGGAAATGCTCGGCGCAGCAAACGATAAGGGCAAGCTGCTTCCCCGCATGATGTTCCTGCCCACGCCTGTCAAGCGCACCAGCGGCAAGGCCGCCAGCTTCCTCTGCGACAACGCCAAGTATCTGCTGGGCATCACCAGTGAAATGCGCAGCAGCGAACACACGCCGTCGGACAGCAAAGCCATCAAGGATGCAGGCACCTGCTTCCGCATCAGCGCCCAGCGGCATCGCGAGCTGCTGGACGGCGTATCCTGCCCGATGGCGCAGGCGATTCTCCGCTTTTTTGACACTTGGCAGCCTGAAAAGGCAGCACAGTCCCCTGCCCTGCTGGAACATTTCGACGACCTGTGCAAGGGCGGCAATCTCGTTTTCTGCATGATGGACGCATCTGGCGAAGCCACAATGGCGCAGGATGTGCCGGAGATTCACGCGGCTTGGGATGAAGCTGCCTCCAGCAGTGTGGAGGATGATATCACGCGAGGACGCTGTCTGGTCACGGGCGAATTGGATACAATTGCTCGCTTGCACCCTGCCATCAAAGGGGTAGATGGCGCGCAGTCTTCTGGTGCATTACTTGTTTCCTTCAACAAAGGTAAAAATGCTTTCGAATCCTACGGACGAGAGGATGCGCAGGGCTTGAACGCCCCCGTCGGGAATCACGCCGCCTTTGCCTACGGCGAAGCCCTCAATTACATGCTTCGCGTGAAGGACTATCACAGTCTTCTGGGATCTGCCACCCTCGTTTACTGGGCAGAAACGGCGCAATCCGCTTGCAGCGACTGCTTTGCCGCTCTGCTGGGGACTAACGAAGACATGACGCAGAATACGCTGGACGGCATCATGAAAGCCATCCGCCTTGGGCAGGGTCTCCAGTGGGAGAATGTTCCGCTGGATTCCCGTACACCCTTCTACATTCTGGGGCTGTCGCCGAATGCGTCCCGTCTGTCGGTTCGTTTCTTCCTGCAAGGGACGTTTGGCGATTTTGCCGCGAATTTGGCGCGTCATCAGGAGCGTTTGAACATCATTCGCCCTTCCTATGACACGCGGGAAACACTTTCTGCCTATTCGCTGCTCAAGGAAATAGCGAATCCCAACAGCAGGGACAAGCTGCCGCCGTCGCATCTGGTGGGCGATTTGCTCCGCGCCATTCTTGGCGATACGCCTTACCCTGTTTCGCTGCTGACGCAAACAGAGCTGCGCATCCATGCGGAGCACAGTGTCAGCCGCGGCAAGGCGGCAATTCTCAAAGCATGGCTGCTGAAAAACGGCAGCAATCCACAGTACAAGGAGGTCATCGACGTGCAACTTAACGAACAGACGAATTACGCACCGTATGTGCTGGGTCGTCTCTTTGCGGTGCTGGAAAGCCTCCAGCAGAAGGCAAATCCCGGCATCAACGCTACCATCATGGATCGTTACTTCAACGCTGCCTGCGCAACGCCCAGCATCGTTTTCCCGACGCTGCTGAAGCTGGCGCAGAGTCACCTGAAGAAACTTGACACCGGCTATTTCATCTATTACGACAAGCAGATGACGGAGCTGTGCGGGCGCTTGACTGACAGCTACCCCGCGCGCCTGAACCTGCAGGATCAGGGTATTTTCCAGCTGGGCTACTATCACCAGAAACAGAAGTTCTTCACAAAGAAGGAGGAAAACAGCAATGTCTGATGTGATTCGCAACCGCTATGATTTCGTGGTACTGTTCGACGTGCAGAACGGCAATCCCAACGGTGACCCCGATGCCGGCAACATGCCCCGCACCGACCCGGAAACGGGTCTTGGGCTGGTGACGGACGTGTGCCTGAAGCGCAAGATTCGCGACTATGTGGCGACCGTCAAGGAGGGCGACCCACATTACGGCATCTATATTCAGGATGGCGTTCCGCTGAATCGCTGCGACCGTGAAGGGCTGGAGGCCTGCGGCTACGGCGACATCAAGGAGGACGACCTCAAAAAGAAACTGAAGTCGAATGACCCGGAGATTGACCGCAAGCTGCGCGATTATATGTGCAGCCACTACTACGACATCCGGACGTTCGGCGCGGTGATGACGACGTTTGTCAAGGCGTCGCTGAACTGCGGTCAAGTGCGCGGGCCGGTGCAGCTGGGCTTTGCCCGCAGCGTTGACCCCATTGTGCCGCAGGAAGTGACCATCACCCGCGTCGCCATCACGACGGAAAAGGACGCGGAGAAGAAGGGCACCGAAATGGGGCGCAAGTACATCGTCCCCTACGGGCTGTACCGCGCGGAAGGGTTCGTATCCGCAAATCTGGCGCGCAAGACCACGGGCTTCAGCGAAGAAGACCTCGCCCTGCTGTGGGACGCCATCCTCAACATGTTTGAAAACGACCACTCCGCCGCGCGCGGCATGATGGCAGTGCGCAAGCTCATCATCTTCCGCCATGAGAAGGAACTGGGCAACGCCCCCGCGTGGAAGCTGTTTGAACACGTGCGTGTAGCGCGTAAGGCGGATGTGACGGTTCCGCGCAGCTTTGCGGACTACGAATGGACGGTGGATGACGCGAATCTGCCGGACGGCGTCACCTGCGAAGTGAAGGGGTGACGCAACAGGACACGACCCTCTCCGCCTTGCAGCATTACGCCTACTGCCGCCGCCAATGGGGATTGATTTTTCTGGAGCAGCAGTGGGCAGAAAATGCGCATACGGCGGAGGGGCAAGTGTTCCACCAAACGGCGCATCACGGCCCGGAAGCGGAATTGCGCGGCGATACGCTGATTCTGCGCGGACTGCGGCTGGAATCTGCCCGCCTGCACCTGCACGGCGTCAGCGACGTGGTGGAGTTCCACCGCAGCCCCGACGGTGTTGCGCTGCACGGGCGCGAAGGGCTGTGGCTGCCGTACCCGGTAGAATACAAAAAGGGATCGGACAAAACGCAGGATGCCGACGAGGTGCAGCTGTGCGCACAGGCGCTCTGCTTGGAGGAGATGCTCTGCTGCGCCATCCCGGAGGGCAGCTTGTTTTATGGCGAACCCCACCGGCGGACGCGGGTCGCGCTGGATGAATCCCTCCGTGCGCGGACGTTGTCGCTTCTGGCGGAACTGCTGGAGAATCAGGCGCGCGGACATACGCCATCCGTTCGGGCGCACAAGGGCTGCAATGCCTGCTCGCTCAAGGATGTATGCGTTCCGCGGCTCAGCCGAACCGGCAGCGTCCGCGCCTACATGCACGCCCGTATTGCGGAGGATTCGCCATGAGAAAGATGCTGAATACGCTGTTCGTGACGACGGAAGACGCCTACTTGTCGCTGGAAAACGAGAATATCGTCGTCCATGTGGGCGAGGAAAAGCGCGCACAGTATCCCCTGCTGATGCTGGAGGGCATTCTGACTTTCTCCTACAAGGGCGCAAGTCCAGCACTCATGGGTGCTTGCGCAGAGCGCGGTATTGGGCTGACGTTTCTGACACCGCGCGGGCGATTTTTAGCGCGCGTCTGCGGCAGCGAGCGCGGCAATGTTCTGCTGCGCCGTGAGCAGTATCGGCGCGCCGACAGCCTATCCGCCAGCTGCCTGATTGCACGGAATTTCATCTTCGGCAAGGTATACAATCAGCGCTGGGTGCTGGAGCGTACCATCCGCGACCACGCCTTGCGCGTGAATGTGCAGGCACTTAAGGATGTTTCCGCTGCGTTAGATGCCAAGCTGCCGCAAATTGAATCAGCGGTTGATTTAGATGTGCTGCGTGGGCTGGAAGGCGACGCATCCGCCGATTATTTTTCGGTATTCGACGAAATGATACTGACTCAAAAGGCGGATTTCTTGCTGAACGGCCGCAATCGCCGCCCGCCGCAGGACAACATGAACGCCCTGCTCTCCTTCGCCTATGTGCTGCTCGCCAACGACTGCGCTGCCGCGCTGGAAAGCGTCGGGCTGGATGCCTACGTCGGCTTCATGCACCGCGACCGTCCGGGGCGCACGTCGCTCGCCCTTGACCTGATGGAAGAACTGCGCGCCCCGATGGCAGATCGCCTCTGCATCACGCTGGTGAACAACCGTGTGCTGCAGGACAAGCACTTCGACCGGCAGGAGAGCGGCGCCGTCTTCCTGAACGATGCCGGGCGCAAGCAGTTCTTGACCGCGTGGCAAAACCGCAAACGCGAAGAAATCACCCACCCGTTCCTGAAAGAAAAAATCATGTGGGGGCTTGTTCCCTATGTACAGGCGCTGCTGCTTGCGCGCACCCTCCGCGGCGACACAGACGGTTATCCCCCATTCCTCTGGAAATAACCCGAAAGCGAGGCGTTCCCGATGCTGGTTCTAATCACCTACGACGTTTCCACCGTCGATGCGGACGGCAAACGCCGCTTGCGGCAAGTCGCCAAGCGCTGCGTCGTCCACGGTCAGCGCGTGCAGAATTCCGTATTTGAGTGCTCTTTGGATGCCGCACAGTACAAGCTGCTTCAGGCGGAACTTCGGCAGCTGATTGACCCGGAAAAGGACAGTTTGCGCTTTTACAACCTCGGCAATCACTACGAAAGCCGGATTGAGCACATTGGCGTGAAGACGAGCTACGCCCCGGAAGGGCTGCTGATGCTGTAAGGGTGCGCCGCGCGAATCGCCCGTGCGAAGCGCAAGCCTCCAGCCTTTTGCAGGGAGGTTCGCACCGGATTTCGCGGTTTTTCCGGCAAAATTACCGCATTTTCGGCTAAGCTGATTCTCAAAAGGACTGTTTTGTGGTATACTTTTTGTGCAAAGCCTATGATTCTGATCGACAGAATTGTTACTTTGCGCTGTCGCTCCCCGTGCGGGGAGCGTGGATTGAAATACCCTTAGCGTTCGGCGGCGTAACGCGCTGCCGGTCGCTCCCCGTGCGGGGAGCGTGGATTGAAATCAATCTCAAGATGCATCGGCGGCAAAAGTGGATTGTCGCTCCCCGTGCGGGGAGCGTGGATTGAAATATTGCAAGAGATTCGACCGACGTAGCCAACAAGTCCGTCGCTCCCCGTGCGGGGAGCGTGGATTGAAATCGCTAATTTTTCCCGCCCATTCTGCCGCAATCAGTCGCTCCCCGTGCGGGGAGCGTGGATTGAAATCCGCTCCTTGTTAAGATAGGAAAACAAGACAAATGTCGCTCCCCGTGCGGGGAGCGTGGATTGAAATCAAAAGAAGGGCTGCCGCTAAAAGTCGTGCGCAAGGTCGCTCCCCGTGCGGGGAGCGTGGATTGAAATACCACAAGTTACTACAGGCGTGTACTCTTTTAGGTCGCTCCCCGTGCGGGGAGCGTGGATTGAAATCTGCATAATCCAAATATTTGCATTTTGCGTGATGGTCGCTCCCCGTGCGGGGAGCGTGGATTGAAATTTTCAGCGTCTCCCAGTATGTGGCAAGAACATCGCGTCGCTCCCCGTGCGGGGAGCGTGGATTGAAATCCTTCTGCACAATGCCGGTCAAAGCAGAAATCTGCGTCGCTCCCCGTGCGGGGAGCGTGGATTGAAATGCCCGGCTTAATGGAGCCGAAATCGTCTGATTTATCGTCGCTCCCCGTGCGGGGAGCGTGGATTGAAATGCTGAATGCCCTGCCGTTAGTGATATAGGGCACGCGTCGCTCCCCGTGCGGGGAGCGTGGATTGAAATCACAATGTCCCCAGCGGCGTTTTTGCTGGATTTTTTGTCGCTCCCCGTGCGGGGAGCGTGGATTGAAATACAATGCAGCAGGCTAATTATCTGCTGGGTAACGGCGTCGCTCCCCGTGCGGGGAGCGTGGATTGAAATAAAATCAAATTGCCCTCTGGGCTGACCGCGTTGAGTCGCTCCCCGTGCGGGGAGCGTGGATTGAAATTTGGATGATGAGGCTATAGAAGGTGAAGAGCGCATGTCGCTCCCCGTGCGGGGAGCGTGGATTGAAATTTCAAACGTGCGGTTATTTCGACATGGGCGAAGAAGTCGCTCCCCGTGCGGGGAGCGTGGATTGAAATGTAGTAAATCCGCCCATAGCAGACACTTTTGAGCGTGTCGCTCCCCGTGCGGGGAGCGTGGATTGAAATGTGCGCTGGGTTATGACTGCGGGGATATGCCTAACGGTCGCTCCCCGTGCGGGGAGCGTGGATTGAAATTTCCTCCCCACGCTTCATGATGTCGTCGATTTCCGTCGCTCCCCGTGCGGGGAGCGTGGATTGAAATTCCTCGGACACAAGGCGCTCGCCTGTGATGTCCCGTCGCTCCCCGTGCGGGGAGCGTGGATTGAAATCTTGCATCTTCTCAAGCGTGTCTTGGCGGTAGGTGTGTCGCTCCCCGTGCGGGGAGCGTGGATTGAAATTTGTCGAAAGAATTGGCAAGCATGAGCGACGCTTGTCGCTCCCCGTGCGGGGAGCGTGGATTGAAATCCGCTGCAAGTCAATCACGCAGTCACCACCTCCGCGGTCGCTCCCCGTGCGGGGAGCGTGGATTGAAATTGGCAGATTGGCGACGACAAGCCGCTGATGGCGCGTGTCGCTCCCCGTGCGGGGAGCGTGGATTG
>OHAE01002090.1_pt1 | contig 13002 bp, 7 predicted proteins | sample 1577061 | NCBI WGS metagenome assembly OHAE01 (sample SAMEA3541535, study PRJEB24748) | human gut metagenome | biome: human gut; feature: human-associated habitat; material: faeces | place: China | collected 2012
GACTTTGAAAAGCTTGAGCCGTATGAGGGGAAACCCTCACGTACGGTTCTGAGGGCCACAATCGACTTGGTCGGCATGGCCCATCCTTCGGGGGCTGCTGCGGCAAAGTCGTCGTAACTGCCTGTCTTGTTCTCGTCCGCTTCACCTTCGGGCGCTGCGGGCACCACTACATAGTCGCCTATCTCCGTTGCGGGATGTCCGTTCACGGTGGTCACCTGAACATAGTGCGCCTTGGCTGTGGCAGTTTTCTCCATGCTTACGATGGATGCCTGGTTGCCGGTCACTACAAGAGCTTTCGCGTTGGCGGCTCCGTCTTCATCGGCCAGCCAGTAGGTGGCGGTGCCTGCGGCACGGGTTTCCGGTCCGGCGGGGAATGCCTGCAGGAATCGGGCTCTGGGCACTATCTGCGGGGTGGCGTTCAGCGTGATGTCCGCCATGGTATTCACCTGCGCCACGGTGGGCAGTGCGTAGCCTGCCGGGGCAAGAGCCTTGGCGTTGGTCCAGGTGTCGGCGGGGTTGTTGTTCGGTGTCACGGTGACGGCGCCGATGGTCACCGGTGCATTGACCGGCTTCTCGGGTGCCACCCAGGTGCTGGTGATGCGGAAGAAGGTCTGCTTCTCGACGTGCTCCTTGTTGGCTATCATCACCATGAGGTCGGGACGCACGTTCAGGGACACTTCGGCTTCGGGACGGATGTCGAGCAACACGTTGAAGCGGTCGCGCTTCACGGGGTCGAAGGTGATGACGGGGGTAGCCAGCCAGATGTTGTCGTCCGGCAGGGCGGGGTTGTCGTTCAGGCTGAGCACCTCTACGCTGAACGGTATCTTTGCCGGATTGGTGGGGTCGAGCAGCAGGTCCACCATCTCATCCTCCGTGTAGGTACCCAGCTCGAAGGCGAGGCGGCCGCCCACGGCAGTGTTGGCCATTTCCACAAAGTGCTTGTTCATGTCCGCATCGGCCACGTTCCAGGTGATGCCCTGGCTGTTCTCCCATATCAGCTTGGGCATGGGGGCGTTACTGAAGTCGGCGTCCAGTATCTTGCTGTCCCAGTCGATGACGCTGAAGATGATGTTGATGTCCGAACCCAGCTTCTTGATGTTGAGCAGGTAGCGGTAGTTGGCTTGCAGCACGAGGGGGTTACCGTCGGCACCCACCACCTGCACGTCCTTGTTCAGGGGGGTGAGCTGTTCGCCCGGCTGTGCGGTGCTCTTGCCCAGCACACCACGCAGGCCCAGTTGCATGGCGTCGGTGCCGGCCAGTGTGGGCGAGGTGTAGAACACGGAGGGCAACATCATGGCACGTTCGCCAGTGTTGAGGTCGGTGTAGGAGGCCCAGGTGCGTCCGTCCAGGTTATGCTTCACGGGGGCTTTCAGCACCTCCCCGGCGGGGATGAGGTTCTTCATGTTGGTGAAGGAGTAGTGGTTGGACACATAGACGTCGGTCAGCGTGTAGTCGCCCTGCGAAGGCAGTGCGGCGTAATTCACCACATCGAAACGGGTGACGGCACGGGTGAGCGTTGCCGGACGGGTGGACTGTGCCGGGGCGTTGGCGCCCGCCATGTTCACCATGTCGGCGGTGGTGGCTGCCATCTGCGCTGTCATGGGCAGGGGGCAGTTGATGGGCAGCACCTGATCGGGGGCGGGCTTCAACCCCAGGCGGAGGCGCAGGTTGAGGAAGTCGCTTGCCCGGGTGCCCACGGTGGCGGGGGTGACTGTGGCGTCGGTAAAGACGGGTGTCCACGGGGTGTCGGCGCCGGTGGCGGTCAGTTCACCGCCGTTGGCTACGATGAAGAACTTCAGGCAGCGTCCCTGTTGGGGGTAGATGACTGCCGTGCGTGCCACGCCGCTGCCGCCCAGTGTAGGGATTTCGTGCAGTTGGGGCTTGCTCGTGTCCACCTTGCCGCTGCTGTGGCCGGGTTCCGTGCTTTTGTAGGTCCATTTCTCTTGCAGATACCAGTTGGCGTCGTTGGCCACGGCGGCATCGTTCTGCGGGGTCAGCTTGGTGATGACTGCCGGTTGGGTGGAGGTGAGGTCTTCGTCGAAGGTGCCGTCGTCATCATAGGCAAATACATAGATATCGAGCGAGTCGATACGGTTCTCTTCCGCCGTGGCAAGCACGGTGGCACGGGTTTCGGGGTTCTCTACACTGCCCGAGCCAAGCCCGGTGATAGAGAAGACCACGGCGCCCTGGCCGGGGACTTCCCCGTCAATTCCGCCCCCGTTGGGGACGATTTCGTCACTGGTGCACGATACAAGGCCGCTGAGCAGCAGGCAGGCACCTAATAAATACTTTACTTTCATACTTCTCATTGTTTATGAGTTATTATTGTTGAGATTGTTATGTTATATCGGATTAGAAATCCTGATACTCGGGGGCGGCGGATCGCAAATCCGCCGGGACGGGCCGAATAAATCGAATCAAGCGAATGAATCGGATGCGGCAGGCAGTGCGCCTGCCTTATTTGACTTGCACACAACGCACATGGTGCGTACCCGTCTTAGGGTTCCAATTGTAGAACGCCGTGCCATTACCGTTCGAGTACATGTTCCACGCGAAGGAATCGGATGTATGCGCAACCGAGGACCAGTAAGTGCCACTCGGGAAAGCGGCGTTCCATGCATCCTTATTAGAGTCAATGTTTTTGGTAGCAGAATTTGCGCCTTGCGACCAGGGGTTACTGGCAGTCCACCCCGCCATCTTCTCAAAATCCTTCATCGTAGGCATGCGCCAGTCGCCGTGACCGGCGCAAGGGTCGCTGTCCATCACGGTGGCAGCGTCGGATGCCGCCCACTGATACTTCTTGCTTGCATCCGCATCCGGTGCAGTCACCCAATACCCGTTCACGACATATACCGTGTTGCCCGGCACGATAGGCGCAGGTTTCAGCAGGTCGGGTTTGCTGTCCGGGTCTGTACCTCCTGCCGCCGGGATGATACACCGGTAGCTGTGTCTATCAGAGATATTGACGGTGACGGAATAGACTATCTTGTCATTGCTGTCGTCAGCGTCGTCGTCCTTTTCCTTCAAGGTGACGGTCTGGCTGGCGCCGTCGATCAGGGCGCAGAGGGTAAGCGAGCCGTCAGGGGCGGCGGTGAAGGGCATACCTACGCCCATGCCCCACGAGCCCGGAGCGAAGTCTTTGTATGAAGTTCTTCCGTCCACGTAGTACTTCTTTCCCGGTGTCAGTCCGCCGGGAAAGTGGAGGCGGGTGTTGTTGATTCTATCACGGTTCAGGTTGAGGGAGAGGGGGGCGTCTATAGAAACATTTGTTTCGTAAACTTCCACACAGTCGCGCGAGCCGCCGTCCAGTATATTCACTTTATTCTTTCCCACCTCTGCCAACTGGGTGGGACAGTCGGTATGGTAGGCCCGTACGGTGCTTAATAGAGTGGTACCCGGCAGCAGTGTGATGGCACTGACGGTATTGTGAGCGCCGAGGTCGATAAGCGTGCCGTCGGCATCGTAGGTGGTCAGAAAGCCTTCGTAGATATCCCACGCATCGGTGGCTTTGCGCACCAGGGTATATGTAATCATGGTGGTTGCCGGGTCGTTGCCCTCGATTGCCACGAGAATGCGGTCGCCTTCCTGCCACGACATGGCGCCGGTGGACTCGTCCACGGTGCTACGGGTGTCGGCATCGCCTGAGAGAAATCCCTGCTTGGGGCCGACATTGATATTCAGGATGCGGGCACCGTCGTTGCCGTCCGCACCTTGCAGGGCATCTTCCCCCTGCGTGCAGCCTGCCAGGCCAAGGGTGACTGCCGCAAGTAGCAGCAGTGCCGGAGCAAGCAGGGTTTGTCTGATGTTTCTGTTCATTATCATAATCATTTAATGTTATTCAAACTTACATACGCATCGCCCTTTCGTCCGGACGGAGGTTTTATCATCCTCCGCCTGTATTCCTGACTTGCCGGAAACGGAACGTCCCGCCTGCCTCTCACAGCGGAGGGGCGGGCGGGACGGAAATTAAATGGTAATGGTATTATCAGTGAAAAAGCATTTTCACACCGTGCAGGCGGTTACTTGAGATACTTTCTGTTTACATCTTCCAGAATCTGCATTTGTTGGATGGCTATCCCGTTAAGGCGAAGGAGCCTTTCATGTTGCGGAACTCCCTCACTGATGAACAGGGCATTCAGGTTCTCCATATTCGAGAGGCAGATCAACTCGTTGACCGAGGCATAATCTCGGACATTCCCTTTAAGGTCGGGGTGTGCGTCGCGCCATTCGAGGGCAGTAACGCCAAACATGGCTACGTTCAGCACATCGGCCTCGCTGGCGTAAATCCGTGAAGCCTGTTGCGGGGTGACTTCCGGGGGCATCTGTCTTATCAATCCATTCAGAAACACTCAGCACGAAGCTTGGTAATCCTGCCTGCGATTTAAAGTGGTCAAATTCGACCACTTTAAAACCGGGATTATGAATCATCTCCCATGTTCCGAGGAATTCAAGCGTATATCGGTTACGCAACCAGTTTTTTATTATATCTGCCGCACGGCTTTCTCCTTCTTTGGCATTTGCCATATCTGTCAGCGAGATGTAGTCTGCCGCATTTACCGACACCACCGTTATTTCCGTGTTCTGTACTGTTATCTTTGCCATTTTGCCTTCTTTAATTAGATAATGGGCAAAGGTATGCTTTTCCCCTTATATTTAGCAGTTTATTATCAGATAATTTCCGTTTCCAACATGTCAAAGAGCGATGTCTTTAGCCGTTATAGCCCGGCTAAGGGCTGTATAGTTAACCCCTGTCGGGTTACTTCGCTTTATGCACCGGTGCGGTGCAGCCTCGTGCAACAGTGTGGCGTAGCCTCATGCACCGATGTGGTGCAGCCTCGTGCGCTGGTGACGGGTTTCAGCGAGTGTTATCCCAAGGGATTTTCTTCGAGTCCTCCCTCGCCGCTACCGCTTCCTCCGCCTTGTGACACCTCACCGATAATGAGCGGGGTGTCCATCACAGTGGTGCGGGAGGCAATGTGCCTCCCTTATTTGGCTCGGACACAACGCACGTGGCGGGAAAACACCTTACTGTAGGTACCTATGCTCGACGTACCATCGACTACGTCCAAGACCCAGGCATGTAAATCAGACTCCGTAGACGACCAATAGCGGTTGCCAGCAGGGAAGACCGCTTTAATAGCATCATTATTGTCACCATGAAAATCTTGATCTGCAGGAAGCCCGGTCATTGCCACAAAATCATCCTTGGTGGGCACATACCAGCCCGCAGGGCAAATTGCATCAAAATTAATACTTCCCCACTCAATGGCTGCACTTGCATCCACCGGAGCCACCCAATAAGCGGTCTTTCCGAGGATGGCAAGCTGCTTGGCGGGCTGCCCTTCGTATAGTGGCACAGGCTCTGCTTCCACATTCGTCACTGCCACCGCCTCGAAGTCCGCAATTCCGAGTTCGTCACTGCTCACCGTGATGCCTGTGGCTCCCACACGTACATTGAAGGTGTAAAGGCGGGCGCCGGAGAAGGTGATTTGCCGTGGGGCGTTCACGCGGTAGGTCTTACCACCGCTAACGGCAAGTTCCAGCAGTTGGTCGCCTACGTTCACGCTGCTGCTTGGGAATATGTCTCCCCAGATGGCGGCAGGAGCGGTGGAGGTGAGGGTTTTCACGTCGAAAGGCGCAGTGACACCGCCGGCTTGGCTGACGGATTTTAGCGTGGCGGTGACGCCGGCGCCGGTGTAGGCAGTGCCGTCGGTATTCTTCACATTGAGGCGAAGGCCGCCCGCGTCTATCGAGAGGGGCAGGGTGAGCTTGCCGTCGGTACCGATGGTTATATCCTGACCTAGATTGTTGGAGATATAAGACCTGTAGGTGATGCCATCGGTGATTAAGGAAACTTTTCCCGAACACCCTACCAGGTATTCGCCGGGAGCATCTATGCCCAGAGGAGCCTCCATTTCTTCGGGACGGCCGCTGAAGGGCACACGGGTGAGCTTGCCGTCGGTGGACACCGAGAAATAGTTGGAGCCGAGGATGTCGTCCGGATAGGTGGGTTCGCCACCACCGGAGGGGTGGCGAGCTATCATTATAATTATCTCTCCGCCTGTCAGCGAGGCGGCGAAGGTGGCGTCGGCACGGGTGTCGGGAGCATTATCTCCCGCATTCCATGCCGTGACGGGTGCCACGGTGGGCACAAGGGTTATTCTGCCTTCGGGCAGCGTGCCGCCCGGTTCGTCGTTGTCCTGCGAGCAGGAGGCTGTGCCCAGGCCTATAGCCGCCATCAGGAGCAGCGCGGCTTGGCCAAGGAGGGCGGATAATAGATTATCTTTTTTCATTATGATTGATATTAGTTGTTAGTTATTGGGGGGCAGGCAATTCGCCTCCCTTATTTCTTACGGACACAGCGCACCTGGAAGGAAGACGTCTTATAGTAGGTAGCTAAGTACGACGTACCACCAGTGCCTACGTTCAAGTAGTAGGCACCCGAATCAAACTCCATAGCCGTAGACGACCAATAGTAGTTGCTAGCAAAGGCGGCCTTTATCGCGTCATAATTCCCACCATTAGGCTTATCATCCAGAATCCCGGTCATTGCCACAAACTCATCCTTGGTGGGTACATGCCAGCCCTTGGGGCAAATTGCATTAAAATCAATATTCCCCCACTCAATGTCCGTACCTGCATCTACCGGAGCCACATAGTAAGCAGTCAGTCCGGCGATGGCAAGCAAGTTGGCGGGCTGCCCTTCATAGAGTCCGTCAAAGCCCTCATACGTCAGGTCAAGCGTAGGCGCAGCCGTGCCGTTGTCTTTCCACACGTCGGCGGCATACCAGGTGCGGGTCACTTCCGTCAGCGTATATCCCTCAGCCGCACTCCAGTGCAAGGTCTTCACGTCGCCGAGGGAGGCGTTGCTGGCGGTCAGTGCGGCGTAAGCTGTGGCGGGGGTTATGCTGCCCGTCACGCCGGCGAGGGTGATGGTGCCTGCACAGGCGCAATCAGTGTAAGTAAATGTGTTATCTCCAAAGGTTCCGTTTCCTGCCGGAGAGTAGCAACTGATGTTTGCATTTGCTTTGAAATCGGTACTGCTACTTATCGTGGCACCACCAAAATAGCAGCCCATGACTGTAGAAGTGGTCGATGAATTAACAAAGCCGCTGTTCGATACGGAGCCTGTCATGGGCATAAAATCACCGGTCGATGAACATGCAACAATGAAGCTGTTATTTAAAGAGGTGACAAATGTAGATAGTGAGTAGGAGGAATTGGATACTTTCACATTGGCACTGCAACGAGTGATGCAAGAACCGTCTTCAACTCTGGCCATAAACCCTCCTGCAGCGCCCGCTTTAGCCACATCAATTGTGCCCGTAGCCGAGCAAAGGGAGACAACAGAGTTGCTGACATTACAGGCAAAAAGTGCACAATCCCGAGTCTCACAGTTAACGGTGATCGAGCCGTTGCGAAGATTAATACCGGTCAGGGCAGCATTTTTTACATACCCGAAGAACCCTATATAGTAATCAAAAGTTATCTTTTTCATATTGCTGATAGTATGCCCGTTTCCGTTGTACTTGCCTTGGAAAGCGGTCGATCCCATGTTTCCGATGGGCACCCAGTCGTCCGCCGTGGCGGCGTAGGTGTATACCGTGCCGGTCAGGGGATTGATCCCTGCTTCGGCGGCAGGTTTCAGCCAGCTCAGGTCGAGGTCCGCCGTTTGCAGGACAACGGCGGTGCGTGCACCTGCGGCATCGTCGTTCACGTCCTTGGCAAACTGCGCCAGGTCTTCGGGAGTGCGGATGACACGGGTATATCCGGGGGGGACGATGTTGATGGTCTCTCCTGCACCCCAGTCCAGACTGGCGGCTCCCACGGTAGCGGTGAGTTTGTTCTCTTTAAAAGTAAGGGATATGGGGTATTTCTTGTTGGCTTCCACGGTGAGCGGTGTGGCGAGGGTGGCCACGTAGCTCTGTCCGTTGATGACGGCGGTCAGGCTCTTCACGCTGCCGGGGTTGGCAGTCGTGCCGGGCAGGGCGATAGTACGGTAATGATTGCCGTTCGTCTCTTCTTCCACCACAGTGGCGAGTGCTTCATCCGTCGTGCCGTTGTGGGCGGCAAGGGTGATGCTTGTGATGGTGACACCGGCGGGGAGAGTACCTGCGGGCAGGGTGATGTCAATCATCGCATGAGCGTGTTTCATGCTGAAGGTCACTTTCTCGCCTGCGAGGGTGTAAGTGTCGGCTTCCAGCGCGTCGGGCTTGATGCCTACTGTGACTTCCGTACCGGCATGAGTAGCCAGGATGGTGGTGGTGCCGGAAATCACGTAGGCTTTCTCACTCAGCACCCATGCGCCGCCGGTAAGGGTGGCGGTGACAGGGGTATTGGTTCCACCGCCGTCGTTACTCAGCGTCAGGTTCAATACGTCGCCGTCCACAAAGCGGGATTTGCGGATGCCGGTGTAGCCCGTAGAGGGCGTTTCGCTGACAACCGCACGGGTGCTTGCGTTTCCGCCTACGGCACGTGTGCCGGGCTTCATCCCTGCCACGGCGACGTCGCCCACCCGGAGGGGGATGCTCCCTTGGGGCAGGCGGCTGAGGTCGTCGTCTGCCGTGCAGCCTACCAGCCCGAAGGCGGCTGCAAGGAGCAGCACGACCGGGGCAAGGAGGGTTTGTTTGATGTTTCGTTTCATTGTCATACCATTAATGTTATTCAAACTTACTTGCACGGCTCTTACTGGGGTTGCACACAGCGCACATTGCGCCAATACGACTTAGAGTAGCGATTGTAGTCCGCCACGCCAAAACCGTTCGAGTATATACCCCACACGTAGAAATCATTGGTATACACAACCGAGGACCAGTAACCGCCATCCGGGAAAGCGGCAGTCCAAGCGTCTTTATCAGAGCCAATGTTTGTGGCAATAGTACTTGCATCTTGTGACCAGGGATAACTGGCAGTCCATCCCGCCATCTTCTCAAAATCCTTCATCGTAGGCATGCGCCAGTCGCCATGACCGGCACAGGGTTCACTGTCCATCACGGTGGCAGTAGAAGATATCGCCCACTGATACTCCTTGCTTACATTCGCATCCGGTGCCGTCACCCAATACCCGTTCACGGCATATACCTTGTTGTTTGCCACGATGGGCGCAGGTTTCAGCAAGTCGGGCTTGCTGTCCGGGTTCACCGTTCCGCTGCCGTTTGCAAAGTTCACGGTGTACATATACCCGTCCATCTTCCAGCCGTCGGCATCGCTGCCCCGTGCGGTAAGTTCCACGGTGCCTGCGGAAATGCCGGACGTGACATCACCTTCCACCACTTCGAGGGTGACTTTATGGGTGCTGGCATTGAGCTTGCCGTCCAGTGCGGCGCAGATGACCAGTTTGCCATCGGCATCGCTGGTAAAGGTCCGTGCGGCTTCATCAAGCAGCTTAAAGTCCCTTTTCCTGACATAGGTGGGGAAAGTGAGGGCGGCGCCCCCGGCTTTCAGGCTATAGGCGGTGGTAGCTTTCAGGCCCGTGAACACCAGGCGGGTGGTGGCGTGGCCGAAGTCTACCGTAAGGGCCCCGCCCAGCGGGATATTAGTTTTCTCTAAAAACATGTGGTCGCCTGTGGCACCGTTATTGTAGAGCAGCTGTATGGCTTCGTCCGCACTCTCCCCCCGGTGGCTCCCAAGCGTGCAGTCGGTGTAGAACGCCCTTATGCTGACGAAGTTTGCACCCAGGGGCCACACGAGGCCGCCGGTGAATTCTGTTGTTTCGCCGTCCCAGCCATTCAGCACTTTCCAGCCCGTTATGTAGCTGTTTGTTGCACTCGCCAAAGGCGTCCAGGAGTGCAGGTACATACGGGTGTCGGGGCCATTGAACAGGATGTTGACATATATCTTGTCCGTTCCTTCCACCCACCCGAAGGTGCCGTCATCGCCCACCGTGGCACGGGTGCCGGTGCCTGAACGGTCTGCCGCGTCTGTTCCACCGGTAAATCCCGGTTTCGGCGCCACGCTCACGTGTATCGGTTCTCCGCCTTGGGCTACTGTGCCCGCACCTTGCAGGGCATCTTCCCCCTGCGTGCATCCTGCCATGCCGGAAACGGCCGCAAGTAGCAGCACTACCGGGGCAAAGCGGGTCAGTATGTTATAATTCAGTTTCATAATCATTACTTTATTCATTTATTAATCGGTTTATCAGAGACGAGGGGACAAGGTGTCGTGTGGCATAGGGGCATTGCGCAGCCCCTTGTCCCCTTGTTTCCTCGTCCCCTTGTCAACTCACTTGCAGTTACGGCTGTTCCACCGTCCCTTCCTCAAACACATCATTGTCCGAGTCCTGCTTCCATCCGTCAGGCACACTGGCCCCGTTTTCCGGATCGACGATAATCTTGTCGCTCGCCACGGCGGTGACGCGGAACATCACGAACTGCTCGGGGTAGAAATGGTTCTTCACCTTCACGTAGAGCGGCACATAGTTGCCGTCAGCCGGGGCAACCACGGTCAGTGTATGCTCGATGTCACCGGCGGCACGGGTCAGCGTGGTTTCGCTGACGGTCAGCCAAACGGTGCCGGGGCCTCCCACGCCTGCTTCCTTAAAGATGTCTATCGCTACCCGGGGCTGGTCGGTGTCGGGGGCGGAAGCATCTATAGGCATCACTTTGGGTGTGCTGAAGGAGATGCTCTGTCCGTTGAGCGCCTTTCCGAAGAAGAGTGCCGTGGGGGTTACACCATCGGCGGCCAGTGTCCATGCTATCTGGTTGGCGTCGTCGCCAGCCACCCCGTTCATGGTCGGAGTCTTGCGGCTGGCGGTGGCAGGGTTCAGGTCACCGTCCACGTCGCCGCCCTGCTCCCAGTCGGCAATGATGATGGCGCCGGTAATGTGCAGGTCGGTCACTTCGGAGATGTTAATCACATAACGCGTGTTTTTGTCTATCGAGACAGGCTTCTTTTCGGCATTTTCAAGGAGTAGCGTGTAGGTCTTGTCTTCCCACAGGCCGGAGGTCCCGTTCAGCTTCTTGGCGCTGACGCGGAACTTCATGGGCTGTTCGTTGGCAACCAGCGCACTGGGGAAAGTGTAGAAGGCGGGCACTACCTCGGCGGGCACGTTTGCCCAGTCGGCACCGGGGGCGGCGGGCAGGAAGGACTGGTCCGTCATGTCCACACGGGTGCCGGTGGCTTCGTCAAACTCGATGCCGGTGGTGGCGTCCATCGGGCGGATGCTGCCGATGCGCAGTTGGGCACTCTGTCCGTTACGCAGGTCGAAGCGGGATACGCAGCGAGTGAGGGGCACATTGATGTTGGTACTTCCGTGGAAGTTGATGCTCTCGATGCGCGAGGTCATGGGCAGCGGGCATCCGATGCTCTCCGCCGTGAGGTCGTCCGGGCCCCATACTAGCTCCATGCTGGCGCCATCGGCGGTAAGGTCCTTGCCCCCTACGCTACCGCCGCAGAGCTGGTAAAGTACCGAGCCACGGACTTTGGAGATGGCTTCGGCATTGGTCAGCACGCTGACGGTTCCGTCGGCGTCGGTGAGGTTCATTTTGATACCGTTCACCAGCACCAGCGCTTTCTTTGACACGTAGGCGGGCAGCATCACGGCTTCGTCCACCAGCAGCTTGCCGGTGAGCACGTTGCCCGTCTGGGTCAGCGTGAGTTGCTTGTAGTGGTCGGTTTCCACGGGAGGATTGTTCCAGACGGAACGGTACTCGTAAACGATGGCCGCGTTACCGGTGGTATGAGTTTCGTCGTCCACACCCGCCAGGATAATGACGAGGTTCTCCACCACCGTTTCGTCTTCGGTGGCGATGGTTTCGGCACGGGTGCCGGGTGACTTGAGTTTCAGGCCGCCGAACTGGAATACCAGTTCAGCCTTGCCGGTATCCGGAATTTCTGTTTCCGGACCGTTCCCTACTATTTCTTCATTGCTACAGCCTGTGCCCCCCAGCGCTAACAGCGCCAACAGCGAGCCTGCTGCCATATATTTCTTTAGTTTCATATCTTACTATTTATAGGTTATCGTTTAATTCATCTCTTCTCATTCAGCTGCTTAATCTTCACGCAACGGGCACGTGCACTGGTCTCGTGATTCAGTTTCTCGACACTCACCCTTCCGTCGGTGCCTATCTTATATGACCAGCCACGGGAGTCGTCGGCGCGGTCACGGGTCCAGTAGGTTCCGGCAGGCCATGCGTTGAGGATGTCGGTGCTCACGTCGTAAGGCCATTCTGTGTCCGTCAGTCCGAAGATGCTCATCGCCTCTTCCTTAGTGGGGACGTTCCAGCCTGCGGGGCATAGTCCCGTGCCGTCGGTAGCGAAGTTGGCATACTTGAACTGTACGTTGGCATTGGCATCCACCGGAGCCACATAGACGGGTGTCCTTACCACGCCGCCCTCGTTCGTACCCAGATCTACGGGGATGCTCGGCGCACCGCCTCCGTAGGCATATTCGGGAGTGCTGTACTTGATGTAGCGCACGCCCAGGTCCTCGGTCTTCGGTCTGGAAACGACGGATGCCTGGTCACCGGTGCGTATAAGGCACCAGGCTTCGCTGTCACTGTACGAATCGGCAAGCCAGTAGCTGGCTGTGCCCTCGCCTGCACGGGTCACGGTTGCCGGGAATACCTTCAGGAAGTCCGGGTCGGTCACGGTGACGGGGACAGCGGTGAGCTGCATGTGTGCCATCGTGTTGATGTCCGCCTTTGCGGGCAGTTTCCAGTAACCTGCGGGCACATTGTCGAGGGCATTCTGCCAGGCGGTGGCGGCAAAGTCACCGGTAGTCACCCCGAAGTCGGTAATCGTTTCCACCGGATGGTTGATGACCCTTTCGGGTATCAGCACCGGGGTGCGGGCAGGTATCTGCATCACGCCGTTACTCATCACCGGGCGGATAAAGCCTGTACCGGCATAGGCAGCCACATACTTCACCTCGTCGGGGCCGAACACCAGTGCGGAGGTTCCTGCGCCCAGATAGGCGGTTTCTGCACCGGCGGCGGGGGAGAAACGGGTCATCAGATGATACTGCCGCAACTCTTACATCATGCTGTGTCCATTCGAACGATA
>OHAE01002091.1_pt1 | contig 12995 bp, 9 predicted proteins | sample 1577061 | NCBI WGS metagenome assembly OHAE01 (sample SAMEA3541535, study PRJEB24748) | human gut metagenome | biome: human gut; feature: human-associated habitat; material: faeces | place: China | collected 2012
CAATCTTTTTCAACCAGCGGCACCGCCATGAGCTGCGGCACATTATAGCCGCGCGCTCTGCCGGATGCCGGTACGGGAACGATGCAGTCGTACCCAAGGGACATGCCTTCCACAAGCTCCGGCACCGGTTCTGCACCGGCCATATGCATCTCGCTGCCAAAGGCCAGCTTTGCCAGCCAGAGGCCCAGCTCCACCGCCGTCCACGGTGCAGCATGGTATTTTGTATGCAGGATGCCGCGCCGCACACAGCCCTCATACCGGAACGGTGCTGCTGCACCGGTCAGTTCTCCTAAATAATGCTGAGAAGCGTCCAGCCGCATTCCTGGCTTCCGGCGCAGCTCTTCCAGCTCTGCGGCACAATCCGGGCAGACAGGCACACTGCCCAGCACCCGATCACAAAACGGGCAGCGGCGTGGGTACACCAACTGCCTTGCCCCGCGCAGAATGCGGCGCGGGACGCTGTAATAATCCATCAGTCCTTTTTGACGGCCACGATCACACGCACGCGCTTGCCCGCAGCACAGCCAAAGTTATCGTACCAGCCGGTCAGGTAGTAGCCCTCCGAGTTGACCTCGGTCAGCTTGGTGGCGTAGTACTGACCCTTGTACCACAGATACACCTGTGCGTCGTCCGCCATCTCAAAGCGGGTGCCGTTGCTCATGACCGACGCTGCACCCACCTGATCGATCTTCATGGGCATGAGCTGGACCATCGTCCGCACGCTGCCGGTCGTCTCTCTGCGGGCTGCAACACCGCCTACCAGCACCGGATATTTGACGTTGGTGGTGAAAGCTACCTGCGAACCATTGACATAGCACACATAGGTAGCACCGCCGCCAATATAGCGGAAGATGGACGCATACGGTTCGCCTACAAGGCTGCCCACCTGCCGCAGACCAAGGCTGAGCAGGCTATCCGTGTTGGCTGTGATCTTCTGCCACAGAGTGGAGAGGATGTCGCCGTTGATCACACCCCACAGCACTTCGCTGGTGGTGGGCACCAGAACATCCTTCAGGTCATCCACAATCTTATCCTGCGTATCCGTGCTGTCGCTCTTGCCGGTGGAAATGATCTTGGCCAGCGTCTGCAGTTCCGAGTAGTTGACTGCCACATTCTTGATATCATCCAGCACGCCGTAGGTCCACAGGTCGCCGGTGACATCATTCAGGATCAGGCGGTCGATCTCGCCCTTCTCATTCAGCGTATAGTAGCGGACGTTCAGAAGATTCAGGTCTGTCCCCGCTAGGCGGCTGGGACGAACCGTCCCAGCCACACCCCCTGTACTCGTATCAAGGATCTGCACGTCATCTGCCAGGGCCATATCGCCCAGCGCGGTGGCGTTCTCGTTCACAGTGCCGCTGACGGAGCGCTCATCGATTTTTTCCACGCTCTCGCCTTCGGGGCTGACCCGCACTTCCACCAGCCAGCCGGTGGGGAAATTCAGGCTCTTGTCTACATTCACTTCGCGGGCAAGGCCGTCGGTACACAGGACCTTGACGGTCTGAAGCACATCGGCACTGTTGTCCTCGTCGATGAGGTTGCGGGCGGACGACTGCACCACGCCGTAAAAGACCTCGTCGGCCTCCTCGCCGGTGATGATGCCTGCGGCCACATTGTTCATGCCCAGCAGCAGAGTGACCACCTGGCCGACACCGCCGCCGTTGAGAGAAGACACCTGAGAAGCAATGGCCGTACTGCCCAGCGTATAGGACGTGCCTGCCACCGTGATGGAAGCGGGGGCGCTGGCCGAGGGAGACACCTCGGTGATGCGGCCTGCGGCACGGCGGGTATAGACCCACAGGGTCTTGAGGCTCTCGCTGTAGTAGTAGACGTCGTATTTGTTCAGCTCTGCGGAGCCGGAGACCTTATCGTTGCGGTAGACGCTGGCAGGGACGAAGGGCAGCACCGTGCTCTCCGAAGCCACGAAGGGGCCTTCCAGGCTGCTGAGCAGGATGGTGGAGCCGTCCACCTGACCATTGCTCACGGTAAAGCCAAGGGTCGTGCCGTAGGCCGAGCCGCTGGCGTTGTTGGCGGTGAGGGCATTGTAGAGCAGGACGGCGCAGTCCTCGTAGTTCATCGCTTCGCCCTGACGGCGGTCGAGGCCGGCACGCAGGCCGATCTCGCTGGCCTTGTTGAGCTGAGCGTTGGGAAACGCGCCGCTCAGGTCGGTCATCTTATAGCCCATCAGCTTGAGCACTGCAGTGCATGCTTCTTCCAGCGTGACGGCGTTGTTCGGGCGGAAGCTGCCATCGGTGTAGCCGTTCATCCAGCCCTGCTGCACGGCGATGCGGACATAGGGCGCCCATACCGAGGAGCCGGGCAGGTCGGTGTAGAGGGTACCCACTGCCCCCTGAGAAGAGACGCTCTCCCGGTAGGTAGAGTAAGAGGTCAGCATTCTGGCAAATGCGCCGCGGGTCACGGCTGCATTCAGTGCGCCGGACTGCTCGGAATCCATAGCACCCAGCGTGATGGCAAACTGGACGGCGGTGTTGTTGCCCGCAGCCGATGCCGGCATCACCAGCATCGACACCGCGATGCTGACCGCCAGCAGAAATGCGAGAAGACGTTTTTTCATTGTGATCTCCTTATAAAAAATGTTAAACCTCTCAGTCTCGCTTCGCTCGACAAGGCCGGGTTGCGGCACCCAGCATCCGCTGCGCATTGCGCGCGTCTTGCTGGCCGCTGCCCCAGCAACGACTCCCTGTTTCCGCCACTGGCGGCGGTCGTCGTTGTTGCCCCTACCGAGGGGAGCCTCTGGCGAAGAGAGAAAGCTTTCCGTACTGCCAAGGCCTCCCCTCGTCAGGGGAGGTGGCTGCGCCAAAGGCACAGACGGAGAGGTTAATCATATCTCAACGCGTCGATGGGATTGAGCCGCGCGGCGCGTTTTGCGGGCAGATAGCCGAACAGCACTCCGATGAATACCGAGATGCCGAAAGCTGCCGCGATGGAGTTGAAGGACGGGCTGACCGTGATGTCCATGCCATCGGTGAACATGGGCAGCACCTGATTGGCGATGGCCGACACGATGTAGCCGAGGACGATGCCCAGTGTGCCGCCCAAAGCCGAGGTAGTAGCCGCCTCGGTGACGAACTGGGCCAGAATGGTCTTTTCCTTTGCGCCCATGGCCTTGCGGATGCCGATCTCACGGGTGCGCTCGGTGACGGACACCAGCATGATGTTCATGATGCCGATGCCGCCCACCAGCAGCGAGATACTGGCGATGCCGGTGAGGATGACGATGACCATGTTGATCATCTTGTTCATCTCTTCCAGCCACTCGCTGGCGCTGTAGACGTAGTAAGCATTGTCGCTCTTGAAGATGTCATACAGTCCCTGCTCCACCGCAGCCTTGGCCTCGTTGGCCTGGCCCTCGTCCACCATGATGGCGGAGTAGGAGTCCGGCGAGCTTTCGTTGGAAAGGCGCATGGCTGTGGTGTAGGGCAGGTAGACGGCATCGTCGTCACTGCCCTCCTGCTGGTCGAAGTTGGAGATCTTGGCCTTCAGCACACCCACGATGCGGAACTTATAGGGGCCAAGCTTGATGGTCTGGCCCACCGCATTGCCGCCGTAGGCCGTGCGGTTGATGTAATCGCCGATGACGCAGATCTGCTTGTTGTCTGCGATGTCCATATACTGGATGTTCCGGCCCTTGGCGAGGGTGTAGCCCTTCGACTCGATGTAGTTCTCATCCACGCCGTACACCGTACCGTAACGGTAGTTCGTCGTACCCACCTTGGGGGTGTTGTCGCTGAAATCCAGCTGCGGCGAGATGGAGGAAAGCAGTTCTGGGTTCTTTTTGACGATGTCGTACAGATCATCCACCGTCGCAGTGCGGGAACCATAGCCCCATATTTGGATGGAGAGGGTGTTGGTTCCCATTGCGGAAAAGCTGTCCCGCATACTCCTGGTCATGCCGTTGCCCAGACCGACGATGACGATGACCGCCATGACGCCGATGATGATGCCCAGCATGGTCAGAAACGTGCGCAGCTTATTGCTCCAGACGTTCTGCAGTGCCTGACGAAAAGTCTCTAATACCATTATTTTGCTTCCTCCTGTGCCGCTTCGCCGGACAGAGTGGGCTGCACGACAGCCTCAGGCGCGTGGGCGTCGCCGTCGTACACCACCTGACCGTCTTCCAGACGGATGATACGCTCCGCCTGCACGGCGATGGAATTGTCGTGGGTGATGAGCACCACGGTATGGCCCTCTCTGTGGAGCTGCTGGAGCATCCCGATGACCTCGCGGCCAGTGTGGGAGTCCAGAGCGCCGGTGGGCTCGTCGGCGAGGATGACCGCCGGGTTGCGCACCAGAGCACGGGCAATGGACACACGCTGCTGCTGGCCGCCGGAGAGCTGGTTGGGCAGGTTTTTGAGCTTATCCCCCAGACCCACCTTTTCCAGCACTTCCTGCGCCATCCGGTGGCGTTCGGCGCGGGAGATATTCGCGTAGATCAGCGGCACCTCCACGTTCTCCATCAGGTTGAGGCGGGGCAGAAGGTTATACTGCTGGAAGATGAAACCCAGCATCTCGTTGCGCACATCTGCCAGCTCGTCTCGGTTCATCTTGCCCACGTCCCTGCCGTTGAGCCGGTAGGTGCCGTAGGTGGGGACGTCCAGACAGCCGATGATGTTCATGCAGGTGGACTTGCCCGAACCGGACTGGCCCACGATGGCCACAAACTCCCCTTTCTCGATCTTCATCGTGATGTGGTCGGCGGCCTTTACCAGCGTATCGCCCATCTGATAATACTTGCACACCTGCTCAAATTCGATCAGAGCGCTCATGGGGCACCTCCTTACCAGATACTGTCGCTGTAACTGTCGCTGTAATAGTCATCCGACACAGAGCTGGTGTCGTAGGCCACCGTGTCGTCCTCCTGCAGGCCGCTCTTGATCTCGGTGTAGCTGTCGTCGCTGACGCCGGTCTCGACCTTGACGTAGACATAGCCGTCCGGTGCGTCCATGTCTTCCACCGCATTGGCTGCGCTGGGAGACTTCTTGCTCACCAGCACATAGCCGCCGCGGATAACGGCAGCATTCGGCACGACGAGGGCGTTGCCGGCCTCGGCCACGACGATCTCAGCGTTGGCGTTCATTCCGGGGCGCAGGCCGTCGGTGTTGTCAATGCGGATGGTGATGGGATAAGTCGTGGTGCCGCCGCTGGAGCTGCCCTTCATGGACACACGGGTAACTGTGCCGACATAGGTCTTGTCCGTCACAGCGTCAGCGGTGATCTGGACTTTCTGACCCACGGACAGTGCGCCGATCTGCAGCTCATCCACATTGATGACCATCTCCAGATAGCTCAGATCGTAGATGACGCAGAGGGTGCTGCCGGAGGTCAGGGCGTCGCCCTGCTTGGCGTCCTTCTCAATGATGGTGCCGCTGATGGGCGAAGTAATGGTGTAGTTGGACATATTGTCCTGCTGGTTCTGCATCGAGATCTCAGCGCTGCGCAGGGACTCGGAAGCAGACTGGATGGATTCGGTCAGCTCGTCGCCGGTCAGCTCGATGATGATGTCACCCTTGGAGACCGCGCCGCCCTCCTGCACATTGATGGCGGAAACGGTGCCGCTGGCCTGAGCGGTCAGGGTGCGCTCTGCCTGATAGGCAAAGGTGGCAGAGGCGATGGAGCTGACGCCGTTGATGCTGGCGGTAGCGGCCTGAGCGGTGGTCAGACCGCCGGCATTGTTGACCCGGATGGTGACGGTGCGCACCAGCAGGTTGCCGGTGCTCAGCTCATCGGTGCCGGTGACGGCGGTGATGGTGCCTTTCAGCGTCTCAAAGGTGCCGTCCAGCACCACGTCAGCGCTCTGGCCCACCGAGAAGTTGGCGGCATCGGCTGCCGGGAACAGCAGGTTCAGCAGCATCTTGGAGCTGTCGCGGATGACCGCCACCTCCTGGCCGCTGGTCACCTCGTCGCCCTTTGCGACCTTGAGGCTGCTGACGGTGCCGTCCACCTCTGCGCGGACATACTGGCGGTCCACAGTCTTGTCATAGCTGCGCTGGGCCTGCTGCAGGGCAATGCTGGCTTTTTCCAAATTGGTGGAAGCGTCCGAGCTGTCGATGGTGTAGAGCACATCGCCCTCCTCCACCTTGTCGCCCTCTTCAAAGCCGCCGGTGAGGATCTTGCCGTCCACCAGAGACTTGACGGTATATGTATTGGCCGGGTTCAGCGTGCCGGTGCCGCTCAGGGAGTTGGAGACATCCTGACGGACCGGCGTCGTCTCGGCGTAGGTCACATCGCGGCTGGCAGCGCCATTCCTGCCGCCGCCTATGAGAAGGACAGCGCCCGCTGCCGCCACGACGACCAGCGGCACGAGCCATTTCCAGTTCTTTTTGGCAAATGCGCCTGCACCGGTCCTACCCTTGGCTCCGGTCATTTCCCCGGCAGCCTCAGCAGACTGAGCCGCTGCATCCTTTTTCTTTTTCCAGATCATGCTTTTCCTCCTAGTCGATGCAAAAGGGCATAGTTGCCCCTTTGCACGAAAAATCTGTTATTGGTAGTGTATCGCATTTCACCAAAATACTCAAGCGTCCAAATTTCATTTCACCCTTTATTTACAAAATACACGTCTGTTTTTATACAAAAAGAGACACCCGCAGCGCCCTTTTCAGAGCAATGCGGGTGTCTCTTATTTTTTATCCTATCAGGATGCGGCTTCGGCCTCGCTCAGCGGAGCCAGCTGCACATACACCCCGGCAGGGACGCAGGCCGCCCATGCACCTTCCTCGCTCAGCTGGCCGAACTGCTCACAGACATGGTCCGGGCATTGGCTATCCTGAAACGAGATGGTGCCGTCTTTTACCTGTAAATGAACGACATAGCTGCCCACATCGTACAGGTAATCGTAGTCCTTATCCAGCGGCAGCACCTCGGTGATGCCGTCGCCGAAATCCACGACTGCTGCCAGCGGCTCCGTCCTGCTGCGCGGACGCAGCAGAAAGACCAGCAGGACAGCTGCCGCCAGGACGACGGCTGCGAAGAGGAGGTTTGCCTTCCAGCTCAGGCGTTTTGCGCCTTTTGCCGGCTCAGGCTGCTTGCGGATGCTCATGCAGCGTAGTCGCTGGCAGCAGCACCGGCAATGCGGCCAAAGACGGTGAAGTCAGCAACAGCGTTGCCGCCCAGACGGTTTGCACCGTGGACGCCGCCAGTCACCTCACCTGCTGCGAACAGGCCGGGGATGACCTCGCCCTTCTCGTTCAGCACCTCGGTGTTGGCGTTGATCTTCAGGCCGCCCATGGTGTGATGGACACCGGCGGTGACCTTCACAGCGTAGTAGGGAGCGGTGTTCAGGGGGTTGGCGAAGCTGGTGCGGCCGAAGTCGGGGTCATTCTTGGCCTCAACGTAGCCGTTCCACTTCTCCATGGTCTCTGCGAAGGCAGCGGCATCGACGCCCATAGCCTTGCCCAGCTCCTCGTAGGTAGCGCCGGTGACGGTGTAGCCCTTCTTGATATAGCCCTGGATGACGCTGGAAGCATCGGCCATGGCCTGATCGACGACCAGCCAGCTGTAGCTGCCGGTCTGAGCGATCTCAGCGGCAGAGACGACGTCGCGGGTGCCGACCTCGTCGATGAAGCGCTGGCCTTCCTCGTTGATGAGGATAGCGCCGTCGCCGCGCAGGCCCTCGGTGATGAGGGCAGCGGTGTTGGCCTCAACGGTGGGGTGGATCTGGATCTGGTCCATGTCCACGGTAGCAGCGCCGATAGCCTCAGCCATCTCGATGCCCTGGCCCTGGATGCCGGGGGCGTTGGTGGTCATGAAGCCCTTCAGCTCGGGCTTGTACTTGACGACCATGTCGAGGTTTGCACCGAAGCCGCCGGAAGCCAGAACGACTGCCTTGGCGTTGACGGTGACGGTCTCACCGGAAGCACCGGTGGCCTTGACGCCCACGGCAGCGCCGTTGGCATCGGTCAGGATCTCAGTTGCAGTGGTGTCCAGCATCATCTTGACGCCGGCCTTCTCGCAGTTCTCCTGCAGCAGGGGGATCATGTAGGAGCCGACGGAAACGGTCTTGCCCTCTGCGTTCACAGGGCGATGGATGCGCTTGACGGATGCACCGCCGAAGCTGGAGACGTTGTGCAGGGTGATGCCGTGCTCGTCCAGCCAGTCGATGGCGTCAGCGGAGTTTGCGCACAGGGTCTCGACCAGCTCGGGGTCGTTGATGCCCTTGCCGCCGATCATGGTATCCAGCTCCATCAGCTCGACAGAGTCGAAGTAGCCGGTGGGGTTGGCCTGATAGGCAGCCCACTGCTCGGAGACGGTCTTTGCCAGAGCGGTGATGGTCTCGTTGTCGGCGTACTTCTCGGCAGCAGTCTTCAGGGTCTTCTCGACGCCGGCAGACTCGCCGAACTCGTTCTCATCCTGATAGACGGTCTTGCCGGCGTTCATGCCGCCGGTAGCGCGGACGGAGTTGCCGCCCACCATGGACTGGCTCTCGAGGATGACGACGGTCTTGCCCTCAGCGGCAGCGGTGATGGCAGCAGTCATGCCTGCGCCGCCTGCACCGACGACGACGACATCAGCGTCAACGGTGGAGTCCTCGGCGGAAGCGTCGTTCTCCACAGCGGTCTTGTAGTCATCGGGGTTCAGGCCGGCAGCGGTCAGAGCAGCTGCAGCAGCCTCCTTGATGGCGGTAGAAGTGATGGTAGCGCCGGACACGCCGTCCACGGCGATGCTGCCGTTCTCGGCGATCGCGCCGGGCATCTTGGCGATGGCCTCAGAGCCGACGCCCTGGGTCTCTTCCTTGCCCTCGGCGGTGCAGCCGGTGATGGCGCCGTCGGTCAGGGTCAGGGTGACGGAAACGTCGCCGCCGAAGCCCTTGGCAGTGCCGGTGAAGTCGCCGGACACACCTGCGTCAGAACTGGTAGAGGCAGGCTTTGCACCGCAGCCGTAGCCAAACAGGCTGACCGCGATGACCGCTGCCATAGCCAGTGCAGACACGCTCTTTTTGATCTGAGCTTTCTTCATGATTTTCCTTCCTTGCTTGCTTCGTGGTTTGTGGTTGCGAACATCTATCAGCATAAAAAGGGAGCTGCCCTTTTACAAGCAGCCCCCTCTGCCGAACTTGGGAAAAGGATTTAGGCGTTGGCCTGTGCAGCAGCAACAGCGCAGGCGACAGTAGCGCCGACCATCGGGTTGTTGCCCATGCCGATGAGGCCCATCATCTCGACGTGTGCAGGCACAGAAGAGGAACCTGCAAACTGAGCATCGCCGTGGACGCGGCCCAGAGAGTCGGTCAGGCCGTAGCTGGCGGGGCCGGCTGCGACGTTATCGGGGTGCAGGGTACGGCCCGTGCCGCCGCCGGAAGCGACGGAGAAGTACTTCTTGCCGTTCTCGATGGCCCACTTCTTATAGGTGCCGGCGACCAGGTGCTGGAAGCGGACGGGGTTGGTGGAGTTGCCGGTGATGGAGCACTGGACGTCCTCCTTCTTCATGATGGCAACGCCCTCCATGACGTCGTTAGCGCCGTAGCACTTGACAGCTGCGCGCTCGCCCTCGGAGAAGGGGATCTCCTTGACGACGGTCAGGGTCTGAGTGGGGATGTCGTACTCGGTCTGCACATAGGTGAAGCCGTTGATACGGGAGATGATGTAAGCGGCGTCCTTGCCCAGGCCGTTCAGGATGACGCGCAGGGGGGTCTTGCGGACCTTGTTTGCGGTGCGGGCGATGCCGATAGCACCCTCAGCAGCAGCAAAGGACTCGTGGCCTGCCAGGAAAGCGAAGCAGGTGGTGTCCTCGCTCAGCAGACGAGCGCCCAGGTTGCCGTGGCCCAGACCGACCTGACGCTGCTCAGCGACAGAACCGGGGATGGTGAAAGCTTCCAGACCTTCGCCGATGGCGGCTGCGCACTCGGCAGCATCGGTCAGGCCGCGCTTGACGGCGATAGCGGTACCCAGGGTGTAAGCCCAGACAGCGTTATCAAAGCAGATGGGCTGCACGCCGCGGACGATCTTGTCGCAGTCGATGCCCTTAGCGAGGAGCATCTCGTTGCAGGCGTCCAGAGATTCGAGGCCGTTGGCCTTCAGGCATGCCTCGATCTTCGGCATGCGGCGATCCATAGATTCAAAAGTTGCCATGAGTTGTTCCTCCTCTCTTATTCCTCACGCGGGTCGATGTACTTGACAGCGCCTGCTTCCTTGCTGAAGCGGCCGTAAGTACCCACGTTCTTCTCGTAAGCCTCGTTGGGGGTCTTGCCGTGACGGATGTCTTCCATCATCTTGCCCAGCTTGACGAACTGATAGCCGATGACCTCGCCGTTGGCATCCACAGCCAGCTTGTTGATGTAGCCCTCGGTCAGCTCCAGATAACGGACGCCCTTCTCCTTGGTGGAGAAGATGGTGCCGGTCATGGAGCGCAGGCCCTTGCCCAGGTCATCCAGACCTGCGCCGATGGGCAGACCGTCCTCAGAGAAAGCGGTCTGGCTGCGGCCGTAGACGATCTGCAGGAACAGCTCGCGCATAGCCACGTTGATGGCGTCGCAGACGAGGTCGGTGTTCAGAGCTTCCAGAATGGTCTTGCCGGGCAGGATCTCGCCTGCCATAGCAGCAGAGTGGGTCATGCCGGAGCAGCCGATGGTCTCCACCAGAGCCTCCTCGATGACGCCGTTCTTGATGTTCAGAGACAGCTTGCAGGTACCCTGCTGAGGTGCGCACCAGCCCACACCATGGGTGTAGCCGCTGATGTCCTTGATCTCATAGGCCTTGACCCATGCGCCCTCTTCGGGGATGGGGGCCGGACCATGCTTAGGACCTTTGGTGATCGGGCACATATTCTGTACTTGCTGCGAATAGGTCATAATCATACTCTCCTTTTGACAAATTGATGCCGTGCGGCAGAAGCTTTTCTCCCCTGCCGCCTTGCATTGACCGGGCCGTGCCGCTCTCTTTTCAGCGCCTCTCCCGGTACTACCACGCACAATTTTATTATAGAGGACGTTGGCCCAATTTGCAAGTCATTTCTGACAAATTTTTCGCAATCTTTTTGCCATTTTCGTTTTTCTGCGCAGGAGCGCAACTTCTCAATTCGGTTTTTTCTGCGGCTCCCGCCGCACCGGCGTGACGGCCCAGATGCAGGCGAAGCCCGCCGCCGCACCCACGATGGCGAGGATGTGCCGTCCCTGTTCGAATCCCCAGAAATCAGCGATGCAGGGGAACAAAAGGCTTCCCACGCTCTGGCCCAGCGCCAGAAAGCCGTAGTTCACCCCGGCGTGGGGCAGGCCGAACAGATCGGTGGAGAGGGCGGGCAGCACCGCCGCCAGCGCCGAGTAGCAGAACGTCAGCCCCGCATACACTGCCACGACGGCCCATCCCCGGGCAAACAGGAACACCGCCGAAAGTCCCAGCGACACGCCGAAGAGGATGAGGTCGGTGGGGCGGCGGCCGATCTTGTCGCTGAGCAGGGGCATCAGCAGCCGCCCGGCCGCACTGCCCACGCTGCCCAGCACCACGGCCCAGAGGGCGGCGCTCTCGTCCAGCCCCCGCTCCATCCCAAGCTTCAGGATGATGGGGCTGAACAGCAGCACCGCCGGGGTGGAAAAGCAGACCGCTCCGGCGCAGAGCCAGTACTGCCGCGTGCCAAGCATCTGACGGGGCGAGAGGTCGAGGGGCGGCGCGGCCTTAGCCTTTCCCTGCTGGCTGGGCTGAGGCTTTTCGGGCGGCGGGTCGGTCAGCAATACACTGCCCACGAGGCAGACCGGCAGGGTCAGCGCACCCAGCGCCCAGAACGCGCCCCGGATACCCTGCACCGGCCCGAAGCCCCGCAGCGCCGTGCGGACAAAGACGGTCAGGAACGCTCCGCTCAACCCCACTGCGCCCCCGATAACGCCGGTGGCGAGGCCCTTCCGACCCCTGTACCACTTCTGGGCGCAGGACTGGATGGACGGATAGAGAAAGGCTGTGCCGAGCCCTGCCGGGATGCTGAACACCCCGAAAAAAGCACTCCCCTTCTCTGCCGGGAGAGCCGCCGCCGCGAAGAATCCGCCGCAGAGCAGACCCGTCCCCCACAAAGCCGCAAAGCGGGGGCCGTGCTTATCCTGCAGAAAGCCGCCGATGACGCACCCTATACCAAAAAATGCGATGAGCACTCCGAAGGCATAGCCTGCCCCCTGCTCGCTGAGGCCGTATTCCTCCATGACGGGTCTTTGAAACACGCCCCACGCGGCGGGCAGGCCTGTCAATACCTGGATGGCCGCGCCCGCCGTCAGGATGGCCCAGGGTCTTGTTTTCTGCATTTCGTGCATCACCTCAGAGAATAGTGTGTCCTTTTCGATTGACAAAAAGACAGTATTCTTTATAATTAGAAGGGTATTATAAAAATCATCTCTTTCGTCACGTTGCTTCTGTGCCTAAACCTCTCCGTCACGGCTGATGCCGTGCCACCTCCCCTACCGAGGGGAGGCTTTGGCATTTCGGAACACTTTATCTCTTCGCCAGAGGCTCCCCTAGTAGGGGAGCTGTCTGCGAAGCAGACTGAGAGGTTAGGCTCAGTATCTGCCATCCGCGACTGAGAGGGCTATACAGAAAGAGGACTATATTATGAAAACTCAGGCCTTAAAAGGTATGCGCGACCTTCTGCCCAACGAGCAGACCCTGCGCGACTACATTCAGGGCAAAATTCTTGAGACTTACCGCGCATCCGGCTTCGAGCGCATCTCCACCCCCATGCTGGAGGATATGGAGAACCTCGACAAGTCCGACGGCGGCGACAACCTGAACCTCATCTTCAAAGTGCTCAAGCGCGGCGACAAGCTCACCGCCGCCCTGAACTCCGGCGACCCGAAAGAGCTCTCCGACATGGGCCTGCGCTATGATCTGACCCTGCCCCTGAGCCGCTTCTACGCCGCCAACAAGGACAAGCTCCCCCACCCCTTCAAGGTCATCCAGACCGACCGCGTCTTCCGCGCCGAGCGCCCCCAGAAGGGCCGTCTGCGCGAGTTCGTCCAGTGCGACATCGACATTCTGGGCGACGAGAGCCCCAACGCCGAGGTCGAG
>OHAE01002101.1_pt1 | contig 12943 bp, 10 predicted proteins | sample 1577061 | NCBI WGS metagenome assembly OHAE01 (sample SAMEA3541535, study PRJEB24748) | human gut metagenome | biome: human gut; feature: human-associated habitat; material: faeces | place: China | collected 2012
GGCACATTTATATCATACCATATCCTTTCGCCAAAATCAACACAATTTTGTCCAAATTTGTCCAAATTCGTCCACATTTGTCCAAGTTTGTCCAACCTGCGCTCGAAAGCCGGAAAAAATAAAAAATTTTTCGCTGCTTGTCCAATTTCGTTTCTGCCGCGCAGTGTTAGAAGTGAAAGGAGGGTTGATAATTCACGCACCGTTCGCCAAGGCAGCATATGCCGCGAAATGCTGACTGTCATTGCGGGAAGGAGGTTTTGGGAAAATGAGTGGCACAAAGAAAGAACACGTCAAAATCATCTTGCAGACCATCGAAAACGGAACTTTGAGTGAGGTAGAAACCGAGCAGCGACTGCTTGGGCTCGTCCGTCAAGAAGCAGAAAGGAAAGACCGTCCAGCTGATTTAGGGCTAATTCGGGCGTGCTTGGAATTGGGTGATCAGCTGCAAGGTCGCAGTGGTGACGTGGATTCCGAAAGGATTGACAAGCTGAAGCGGCGAATTGCTATCGCTTACGAAGAGAGGAAGAGAAAGAAGGAGAAGCGAAAAGCCATACTCAAATTTGCTTCTTTCGGAGCTGCCGCTGTTCTACTGGTTGCATCTTTCTTTGTTCCGCAGCATTGGTCGTGGATTGAAAGCTGGTCTACGCCAGATGAACAGCAGCGAGTTTTGATTGGGCATGAAGTTACGGTGGACAGGGTGGCCAAAGCCTTAGCTGACCATGCGGCAGTCGAGCAGCAAACATATGCGGTGAATAGTTCAGCGGAAATTGATGAACTGCTTGGTTTCCACAGCGGCGTTCCTCAAACACTGGATGACGAATGGACGCTGAGCCGAGGATATGTTGATTATATGTCAGGATACATCAAGCTATCGCTGATGTATGTCAGCAGCACCGACCCGCAGAAAAGAATTTCTGCGAATATGAATCTGTTCACGGACATTGAACGCGCCGCATTTACCTTCGAGCAGACGAATGATGGTCAAATGCAGCGTGTGAACGGATTGGACATCTATGTCGCGGATAACGAAGGCCAGACGACTGCTTACTGGTATAACAAGAATATGTACATCTGCTTATCTGGCAGCGCCAGTGAAACAGAAATCATGCTATATTATGTCCGCAGCGGTTAAGCCCCCTCAACAGGCTTCGGGACTGGTGGAGGATGCGCCGTCCCCCGCGGCAGCCGCCGTGCAGACCGTGCTGCCCCTGCTGCTGGAAGTGCCGCTGCCGGAGAAAACCGCTGTGCCCGCTGCCACGCCGCCCTCCGCACGTCCGGCTGCTTCCGACACTGCCCCGCCAGCACAGGCAGAGCGGACAGCAAATCCCCGCAGTGTCGATGTAGAAGCCTGCATTGCGCAGAATCCGGATTTTGCCGCATGGCTCACCATTCCGGGTACGCCGGTGGACTATCCGGTTGTGCAGTCGAACAGGACGGATTACTACCTGACGCACCTGTTCAGCGGCGAAAACAGCAAGCTGGGATGCCTGTTCTCGCTGCCGTCGGCGGATTATCAGACACCGAGCAGGAATATTGCCATCTACGGGCATCACCTGACCCATAGCAGCGCGATGTTCAGCAGCCTTGTGCAATACAAGGATTCGGGGTACTGCGCTGCGCACAGCATCATTCAGCTGTACACGGTTTACGGCGAACGCACCTATCGGATTTCCGCCATCGTCAACATGCAGGTTGGTGACTGGGATGCAGCGGCGGCTGATTTTGCCAGCGGGCGGGCATTTCAAGCGTATGTAGACCGCGCACGAGCCAAGGCACTGTACGATTCAGGCGCGGCAGCGCATTCTGCTTCCCGACAAGGCGGACGGCTTCGACGCAATCCGCCGCGAATACACAGAAATGCTGCAAAACCAGCTTGCCAAGGGCAGCAACGGTTTGAGCAAGCGAAAGTACCTGACTTTCGGCGTGGAATCGGAAAACTACCGGACGGCAAAGCCGCGTCTGGAGCGCATTGAAACGGATTTGCTCAATCACTTCAAGCGCCTCGGTGTGGCAGCTGCACAGCGCTTTCAATCAGGCAGAAAAATGGGAGCTCCTCGAAAAGAACCCTGCCGAGTTTGCAACCCTCCCGAAATACGAAATGAAGGAGCGCGACATCTGGGATTCTCAGACGCTGTTCCACGCGATTGACTGCTGTGAAGATGAGCGACTGAAACTGTGCCTGAATCTGGCGTTTTCCTGCTCTTTGCGCATTGGCGAACTGCTTGGACTGACGTGGGACTGCGTGGACATTTCGGAAGAGAGCATTGCGGCGGGAACAGCCCACATTGTCGTCAACAAGCAGCTCCAGCGCGTCAACAATAGAAGCCAATTTTTCTGTCATCAAAGCACGCCAAACGCATGAATGGCTCTCCTGAACAAGAGAAGAACGAACCCATGCTTTGTTATCAAACCACGCCTCGTTAAAGTCCTTTTCAATCAGGCTTGCTACTATAGGCAGCTTATCTGAAGGATTGACAGTGCCAGAAATCTTGCTTTCAGTAATATGCAAATTCATCATTTTTAGCGAGATTGGCAAAATGCCGCAGTAAACCTATCCAATCGGGAAGTCGATAGCACCTACGAGTGATTCCTGAACCTGCGAATAAGAATGGAGTTGTGATAAAGCGTGCAACGACCTCTTGGATAGTCATTGAATAATTGCCTGCCTTCTGTGTTTGGAATCGCCTGTTTTTCAGCATACCATTAAAAATTTCATAATTATGTTTCACGTCGTTAGCCAAGCTAATATCTCTATATGTCAGAAGAATTCTTCCCGTAGAAGATCATCTGCATTCATATCAGAAAGCCCATCATCCACCAAGCTATCAATATATTCGTCCATAGAATCCGTTACGATCTTCTCCCAAGAGCCGCTTGATTTTAGTTTCTCTGCAAGCTTTGAAGTTGAAATTCTTGTTCCAAATTTGTCATTAGATACATGTTCAGGATTTCTGATTGACGTTTTTTCATGAATTGATGCAAGCCACTCACAAATTTTGCTAATGTTTAGTGCCGCACTCTCAAGAGAGAGGATAATACCGCCTGCAACAGAAAGTGATGCGACAGCAGCTTGCTGCCTCATAATACATGTCAGCATCCAATCGTTCCCTTGAAGTTTTTGCACTGCTGGTAAATCTGATACTTCAGTCCAAAGACTTCGACCATTAAAGAATGGTGTATCATAGAAAATGGACATTAGCGACTGCAGTTCTCTAATCTCTTCAATGGTCAAACCATAGACTGCTTGAACTTTTTCAAGCATTTGTGGATGGAACGGAATATCCTGTTACAGGGACTTTTTCCCGCAGATTATACGAAAGTAGATGCGGCTATTGAAGAAGCCGGCTTGCTTAACAAAGAGGAATACAAAAACTACAATGCTGTTGAGGATGCAATTAATGCGGTAGTTCGTGGTAAAACGATTGCAGAACAAACCACTGTCGACGGTTATGCTGCGGCGATCGAAAATGCAATCAATGCGTTGGAATACAAGGACGCCGACTACACAAAGGTTGATGCAGCCATTGACAAAGCGAATGCCCTGAACAAGAATGACTACAAGGATTTCTCCGGTGTGGAAGCGGCGTCAAGGCTGTTGTCCGTGGTAAAAATATTGCGGGCAGGCGTTGGCGCAACGGTGGGCAATGCAGCCGCGGCAGGCGTCGCTGACGGTTACCTGGCTGACAGGGCACTCGTCGCAGGCGATGGGCAGCACCTCCACCTGGGGGGTGTGGCCGGGATGTCCGCCCATGGCCATCTGCACCCGCTGGGTGACGATGGCCCGTTCCTTGTAGATGCAGCAGCGCATGGTGGGCTGGGGACCGGGAATGATGGTTTCCGGTATGTTCAGCAGCCCTCCCGCAGCCTGTCTTCCCTGGCCAGGCGGGCTGCTTCACGAAGCACCTTGTACTTCAGCTCCTGAACGTTTGTGTCGAACTTGGGCACGATTTTCTCCTTCCGCGTCAGATTGTCGAAAAATTATCGTTAGGAATTTATCATTCCGATAACCGATTCGACATGCTTTTTCGTTTTCCTGCCGGATCAGCCGGAATAAATGCGATTTTTCTCCATTATATCGGCTTTCCCGCCGCGCGTCAACACAATTTCGCCCCTATGACACAGCAAACGACTCACCTGACATAGGATAATATTTTGCCAACCACCGCGCACTGTTTGACGGCAGAGGAGTGTTTCCATCGATTCACAGGGGATGTGCGGCTTCATTCCGGGTGTATCGAAGGAAGTCCCGTCACGGATCTGCGAGATATCTCATAAAGAAAATTCTCCCTACCCATCACGTTCAAAGCCCCACGCACGGTTGCTGCCGGCGTGGGGCTGATCTGCCATCAGGAGGTAAACTCCTTCAGGAATTTCTCAAGAGCAGGAACGATTGTTCCGGGAAGCCATCTTGTACGAACGGCAAACAGGGTGGGTGCAAGCAGGTTTTCATCGTCCATCAGGTAGCCGGCAGTGGTATAGCACTGCGAACAGATCAGTGTGTGGCGATAGGGAGAAATTTCTTTCAGGTATGCGCCCACATTGGAATACAATTCTCCGCCGATGCCGTACAGGAAGACATTGCCCAGCATGACGCCGGAGGTATACAGGCGCTCATATCCCTCCTGATCGCCTTCCATTGAACCGAACCGGGGCGGAATGTCCTTGTTGACCGGAACCATCTGCGCCACCCGCTCGGATCGAAGTTCAATCTTATCCACATAATCGGTAATGCTCTTCTCAGCCCGAAGCAAATCAGCATAGTGACGCCCCGCCAGAACCGTCAGGTACTCATACGCGCCGCCCTCAACCGTGCTTTCCACCACCAGACCTGTTTTGAAATCAGGATAGCCATAATAGGTCATAAAGATGGGGTTCTGGTTGCCGTTGGCAGCAGGTGACCACATGCACACGGTGCCAGGATGACAGGTTTCGTAGGCGTTGCACACCACGCCGGGCAGATCGCCCGTGGAACCGCCTTTTCCGTCAATGCACCGGTTCAGGAACATCACGATGGCATGAACCGCATAGTTTGCAAAAACGGCAATGGTGTTGTCCTCGGCATCGGTAAAACGGATGAGCGCCAGCGTCTTGTCGGAATGGCCTGCGCCGTTGTACCCCATATGGAACTTGCCGTTGCCATCGTAAATCTGGTCGCGGTTCACATTCACATACGATTCTGAATAGCCGATACCCATGCGGGCCGGGCGCAGAGAACTCACCGCCTCCTTGGCTGCACTGATCACCCCGTCCCACACTCGCTGCTCATATTGCAGCTGGTGGGCAGCGATTTCCGGCTTCACGGCCATGAAGCGCTGAAAGTTTGCATCGTCCTTCAGTCTTTTGCCATGGCCCAGCGCAGGAACATTGTGGGTGTGGGTCGCAATGAGAAACACGGATTTCTCATCTACGCCGGTCTGCTCCGCAATAGCACGTGCCATGTCGGGGCCGTAATGAACCGCGCCAAGATCCATACTGACAAGCAGCACGGTAGTTTCATCGTTGGCAACGGCAATTGCGCGGGCAAACTGCGGATCAAGCGCCCCCACCAGGTAGTGGTCGCCTATCTCCTCAGTAAAGAAACCTGCATACAACGGATACCATGATGCGTCCGGCGTGATCTCCCTGCGGGCTGCGCCGCAGCGTAGCGGAGTTTTCATGATGGATTGTCCCCCCTTCGTGATGAACAGTGCAGGGCGTCGAGTATGTACGCGACGCCCTGCAGGTATGAACCGGATAATGCTTATTGGATGCTTTCGCTCAGTTCTGCACGGGTCTTGTAAAGCTTTTCAGTTTCGGCACGATAGTATTCCATGACCTCATCATAGCCAAATCCCTTGACCTTGGTCATCATCTCATCATACAGGCGGTCGAATTCAGCTTCGCTCTCCGCATAGGCCATCTTCCAGCTGTACTGCTTCACCACGTCGCCTATCTGGTTGATCATCAGCTCCAGGTCGGGATCGGGGTTGGTCAGACCAGCCAGGCCGGAATAGCTCTCGTTACAGGAATTGATCAGGGTGCCGTTGTTCTTTGCCCACTCGAAGATGTTGGCTGCGCCGTAGTCTTCACGCCACTGCTCCGTCACAGGATCAGAAGGCAGCGCCTGATAGGAAGACCAGCAATGATAATCAATCGCTTCACCGGTGGTTGCGGTAATGCTCTTGGCATTGCGCGGAGGATACTCCAGCTTGAACATACCGTCCTGATAGGTGCCGCCGCCCCATTCGTCAGGAATGGGTGTAGAGCCGTCACGTACGCACTGCAGGCCAAACTCGGTCAGTTCTGCCTTGCCATCGGCATTGTAGTCCCAGATCAGACCCTTGGGACCGATGCGGGATTCCATGGCGCCTTCATCGGTGCACAGCCAGTCAATGAACTGCAGGATGCGCTCGGGATATTCAGCCTTGGCACCGATGCCAAAGGTGCGGTATCCGCCAAATTCGCTGGCACCCCAGGCGAAAGGCGTTCCGGAGGTCATGGGCACAGGCTCCATGCCGCGGCCGGCAGCGGTATTGGCGGGGGTGTTGTAGCCGTTGTCACCATAGGGGCTAAACAGCACGCGGCCGGCAGCAAACTTGGCAGCATATTCGGAGTAGGACTGCGTGATGGAGTCGGGATCCAGCAGGCCCATCTGATTGGCCTCAAACATCCAGCGCAGGCCCTGAATATAGTAGCTGTCCTTATCCAGCAGTTCGGCCGTCACATCCTCCGTGCCATGCTGCATCACCAGGTTGAAGTTATATCCATTGTAGGCGCAGAACCAGGTGGCAAACACCATGTTGCGTCCGTCCCAGTCGGGGAAGTAGCTGACGCCATACACCGGCTGACCATCCTCGTTGACGGGATTCAGCTCCTGCATCTTCTTCAAGGCAGGCAGATAGTCCCACATATCCTTGATTTCAGGAGAACCAATAGCCTTGTACAGGTCATAGCGCATGACCGGAGTCACCGCATCCACAGAGGAGCAGGACAGTCCGGATACCAGCGCGTCATGCACAAAGGCCCACACAGCCTTGCCGTCGCCGGAATACTGTATCTGGGCACGCTTGATCAGGTTAGGCATATTTGCAGTAATGAAGGGCGCATTCTTTTCCAGGAAGTCGCCCTGATTCATGTCAAACAGCAGTCCGAGATCGCGGGCATCAGTAAAGTCAGTGCTGGTCACGCTGGCAAAGTTGAGCAGATCGCCCAGATCGCCCTCCACCATCAGGGTGGCCAGCTTGGAAGCACCGCCCTCCAGGTTGGTGGCTGTAATGTTCAGGCCGATGTTGAACTTGTCCTTGATCAGCTTGCCGAACCATCCGGACTGCAATCCTGCGAAATTGGCGTTTTGCGAGAACACGTCAATCTCGTAATACGGCAGTTCTTCAGCCTGAGTCATGGGAAGCGCCATGCAGCTGAGCAGCATGGCCAGACAGATCACCGAGCACAGAAACCGTTTCATGGAAAAACCTCCTTTTTCTTGTTGAAAGGGTTTTAGCCCTTTACAGCACCGATCATGATTCCCTTGACGAAGTACTTCTGAAAATAGGGATATACCAACAAAATGGGCAGCACAACGATCATGGACACTGTCATCTTGATGGAGGTAGGCGTTTGCGTGATCGTCATGTTGGCCAGCATTTCGGAGGATTCAGCTGTTTTGATGATGGTCGCCAGTGCCTCCGCCTCATTCATATAGCGGTAAAGCAGAAACTGAAGCGTATAAAGCCGCTTATCGGAAATGAGAAAAAGCGTATCCTGAAAGGAGTTCCACTGCCCTACTGCCGAGAAAATCGTGATCGTTGCCAAAATTGGCAGGCAAACAGGAAGGATCACCCAGGCAAAACGGGCCATGTAGCCTGCGCCATCCATCTGCGCGGCATCCTCCAGCGCGGATGGAATGCTCTCCACATAGGTCTTGACCAGGATAATGCTGTATGGTGCAACAATGGTCGGCAGAATGTAGACCAGAAAATTGTTCAGCAGGTGCAGGTTCATCATATTGATATACCAGGGAATGACGCCGGCATTGAAATACATGGTGACCACGATAAACCTGTAAACCAGCTTATGGCCGATCATGTTCTGCTTGGTGAGCAGATATCCCAGGAAAGCCGAGGCAAACACCGACAGCGTGGTGCCGATCACCGTGCGTGCCAGGGATACTATGGCAGCGGTGAGAATACCCGATATTTTGAAAATCTGAATATAGTTTTCAAAATGGACTCCCTTGGGAAACAGAGTGATCAGTCCGCGCGCGGAAAGTGCATTATCACTGATCGTGTTGATAAACAGGTAGTAGAACGGGAACACGCAGATCAGCGTAAACACCGTCAGCAGAAAAACGTTGATCAAGTCGAAGCATACGTCTCCTGGGGAGCGGTGAATGCGGCGGTTGGCAAAAGCCTGCTTTTGAGATATGTGCAGCATAACCCTCGTGCCTCCTTACATCAACGATTCGCCGCGAACCAGCTTGCTGGCAAAATTGGCGCTCATGAGCAACACAACGCTCACAAGGGATTTCAGCATGCCTATGGCGGTTGCCAGAGAGAAGTTGCGATTCACCATGCCGATATTGTAAACGTACAGGTCCAGCACCTCGATGGTATCCTTATTCATGGGGTTTTGGAATACAAAGTAGCTTTCCATACCTGTGTTGATGAAGTTGCCGATGCTCAGCATCAGCAGTACAAAGAAGGTGGGCATCAGGCCCGGCACAGTGATGTGCATGATCTGCTGTATGCGGCTTGCTCCATCCACCTGGGCGGCCTCATACAGTTCCTGATCGATACCGGCGATAGCCGCCAGATACAGGATGGAATTCCAGCCCATGCTCTTCCACAGCTGCCACATCGTCATCTTCAGCCACATATGGTGACCGTCCGCCAGGAAGTTCACCCCTTTGTCAATCACATTCAGGCTGATCAGTGCCCGGTTGACAAAGCCGGTATCCACCGAAAACAGGGCAAACGCCACGGAAAATACCAGTACCCAGCTAATAAAGTTGGGCAGTGTGGCGCAAACCTGGATCAACTTGTAGTAGCGCTTGGAGCGAACCTGAGACAGCTGAATGGCAAAGATCATGGGCATAATGGAAGCGAGCATGTTCAAAGCGCTCATACCAAGGGTGTTTTTCAGTACCCGAAGGATTTCCGTCGTCTGGGCAGGGGTGTTGACCAGACGGACAAACCACTTGAAGCCCACATACTGGCATTTATCCAGCGGAAAACCGGGCCGGTAGTTGTAGAATGCGTATCGCCAGCCGGCCAGGGGCAAATACGAAAAGACAAACACAAGCACCAAAAAGGGCAATATCATTAAAAGAAGCTTTATGCTGTCAATGCGCTTGGAGCCCAGTTTGCGTTGCATAAGCTCCCTCCTCTCAGGCAGAATGTAAAATACGGCCTGTATTTGGCTATATATTACCTCATCCCGATTTGTGAAACAATGAAGAATTCTCGGATCCTACACCACGATTTTACGAAAGTACGTATGATTGCACAGGAGTCCGCATTGACATCCGCGCTTTTTTCTCTTATACTGAAGCATGTAAGATGAGTGAGTGACGATATATGGACATTCACGCCCGATTGGCAGCGCAGCAGGCACCCTTTCCTGGAGTTTCCCGCTTACAGAACGCTGCCGGGAACACGCACATAATATGCCGTTATCTCATCAGTAGGCATGCAGAAACAAGCTGCGAAGCGGGGGGATTGGTTTGGAAAAGCGCAAATCCGGTCTGCAATGGTGGTTTAACCTGAGCATTTCCAGGAAGACGCTGCTGATGCAAAGTGTCATCATCTTCTTGCCGCTGGCGATTCTTGTCTATTTCCTGCTGAGCGTTTCCTATATGGACTATGCCTCTCATGCGGCCAAAACCAGCTATGAATACGCGCGCTTCACGCTGGACAGCCTGGAAGCAGAGATGATGCAGATCAAGTCTGCCTGCAATGTACTGCTGAGCCACGGCCAAGTGCAGAATCTGCTAACCCATCCGGAGGCGGTGGAAGATCCCGCAGAAATGGAAAAGATGGACTTTTGGATTTCCAGCACCACCGGACTGCGTCGCCGCGTGTTCAGCACAACCCTTTATGCAACAGAACATGCCTGCGCGGCCGCGCAGGAGGCCTTCCCTATATGGACCGAGCCTGCTGCCGGAACAGGCTGGCGCTTTACCCCGCAAAAGGGCAGTTTTTCCTCCTCCATGAGCTGGGTTCAGGAGATATATGTGGGTGATACGCTGATGGGTGTGCTATGCCTGGAGTTGCAGCCAGATCTTCTGTCTGAAACGCTGAACAAGCTGTCCAGGGTTATCGGCGGCTACTGCATTGCCTACCGCGAAGATACGGAACAGGTGGTCGGCGGACGGCTGGAGGATATCCGTGTGTCCGATGACGTTTTTGAAATGTGTAAAGACATGCCTGAGGGCTATCAGCTGATTAACCATCATGAGTATGTGGGGCTGATTCACTGCAGCACCATGAACATCAGCTTTCTGACCTTTTGCAATACGGCCCTTTCAGCCAATTTTGTCAGCAGTTACCTGATGGATTTCAGCATCATCGCCGGCATTCTGCTTCTGATGTGCGCCCTGGCGGTTGCATTGAACCATTACAGCATCACGCGTCGCATCAAAAACCTGTCAGGCCATATCAGCAGGCAGGCCAGCAGTCTTCAGTCGCTGAGCACCCTGAGTTCACTGACACGTCTTCAGGTGGACGGCACGGATGAAATCGGAACACTGGCCAGCAACTATAACATTATGCTGGAGCATCTGCTGCTGTCAGCCCAGCGGGAGCATCAGGCTGAGCTGCTCCAGCAGACAGCACGGTTCAGTGCCCTGCAGGCGCAGATTCAGCCTCACTTTCTGTACAATACTCTGGAATCCCTGCGGATGATGGCAGATGAAAGCGAGGCCGTTGAGGTTTCTGAAATGCTTTTTGTGCTGGGCAAGCTGATGCGCGGCAGCATCAGCGGTAAGGAGCAGGAAATCACTATGGCCAGAGAGCTTGAAAACTGTGTGTATTATCTGAAGCTGAGCAAGCTGAGGTTTGAGGCGCTGGAGTATTCGGTCACCTGTGATATTGATGCTTCATCTCTGGTATGTCCGCGGTTCATTCTGCAGCCCCTGGTTGAGAACAGCATTCATCATGGCATTTCCCGCACGCGCAGCGCAGGAATTGTGCGGGTGCATGTATACCGCCAGGGGGACCTGGTTTTCATTGATGTAGAGGATAACGGCAAAGGCATTTCTCCGGACAGGCTTGAGGAAATCCGCGATGCCATGGAAAATGGAAACGGTCTGAAGCAGGAGCAAGGCGGCATTGGGCTGTGCAATGTTCATCATCGGCTGCAGATCTACTTTGGCGGAAGGTCCGGTCTTTCCCTGTACAGCACATCCGGCGCGGGCACGCTGTGCAGAATCACAATCGACCGAAGCGATGGGAGCAGAAATCACGTGCTGTCCTGCTCTGCAGGAGAAGCAATTCATAAGGAAAGGGAGGGACGCAAGCTGTGAAGGGGGATTTTCCGCCGCCCCATGGGATGAAAATTATGGTGGTGGATGACGAGGTAAAAATCTGCAACGGCGTTGCCCGCTTCATTAGGAAGCGCTGGCCGGAGGTTGAGGTTTCCACTATCAGCAATGCTATTGATGCCCTTGCTTCCATCCGGCACCAACTGCCCGATCTTCTCATCACCGATCTTCGTATGCCGGAGATGGATGGTCTGGAATTGATGCAGCAGGCCCGGGAACTTGGCGTGCAGCACAGCATTGTTCTGACAGGATATGATGAATTTGATTTGATGCAGCAGGCCATCCGGCTGCGGGCGCAGGATTATCTGCTTAAACCCGTTGACAAGGAGCAATTGTTCCAGGCTGTAGAAACGGCATGGAAAAACTGCTGCACGGCTGCCGTCAATGCGGCGCGGCTGGCCATGCAATATGGCGTAGAAACAGATACTCCGCTTTGGCATGAGCAGTTGCGGCTACTGTTCATGGGAGAAAAGAGCGCGTATCTGGTTCAGATGACGCAGGATCAGTTCCCTGCAGCTACATTCCTGTCCTGTGCAGCCTGCTGGACGCTGGATTCCGACGAGCCGCCCTGCGGCACTTGGCTGCTGGCCTGTCCGGCCGATTTGCAGCAGCATCTTGTTGGCATTCTGGATGAGCAAAGCATTCCTTGGCGGGAGGTTCGCCAGGAAAGCGCCGGATTGCATACCGCATACAGAGATCTTTGTCGAATACGGGCAGGAGATCAGAACGAGCTTCAGGTTGCCTTTGACTGTTCTCCGAAGCATCCGGAGGCACTGGCAGCGCTTCTCGCGGCACAACTGCGGGACAAATCGGCCCTGTATGCACAATTATGCACAGTGCAGAGGCTTCTGGGAGATTGCCGCCGCAGTTGTGACAGCTGGCGTATTCTGCTGGCACTGCGCCAGTCGAAGTCCCTTGATTGTTCCGCTCTGGCCTCCGCCCTGCTGCAATACAGCAGTCCCGAATCGTCCTTGTCCCCCGCTGTCAGAACTGCGTGCAGCATCGTGGACGAGCATTATGCGCATGAGTGGAAACTGTCAGAGATTGCCGGGCAGGTATATGTATCCCCCAACTATCTCAGCACGATATTCCATCAGGAAACAGGTCTGACCTTCACCAGCTATATCAACAAGGTTCGGATTGAGAAGGTGTGCAACCGTATGGCAGAGGATGAAAGTGCCAGTCTTGTCGAAATCGCATCTGGCGCCGGATTTACAAACTCCAACTATTTTTTCAAGGTTTTCCGTCAGGTCGTCGGCATGACGCCAGGCACCTTCCGCAGCCTGGTTCGAAGAAACTGATGCATCCTGTACCAAATCCATCCTCCGTATAATGGAAGGCACCATCTTCCTGGCACAGTATTTGTCCGGTGAGTATTCCGCGCGAGATTGCGCAGCACGACCGCTCAAATTGAGCATCCATTCC
>OHAE01002103.1_pt1 | contig 12936 bp, 10 predicted proteins | sample 1577061 | NCBI WGS metagenome assembly OHAE01 (sample SAMEA3541535, study PRJEB24748) | human gut metagenome | biome: human gut; feature: human-associated habitat; material: faeces | place: China | collected 2012
GATTAGTCGAGATGGCAAATCATAAATCATCAATCAAGAGAATCAGACAAGAAGAGAAAAGAAGACTTCATAACAGATATTATGGTAAGACCATGAGAAATGCTGTTCGTAAGCTTCGTTCTACTACTGACAAGGCAGAAGCTGTAGCTATGTATCCAAGTATTACAAAAATGCTTGATAAATTGGCCAAAGTAAACATCATTCATAAGAATAAGGCTTCAAACTTGAAATCTAAGCTTGCTATTTATATTAATAAGCTTGCTTAATTAGTTAGAATTATCTTTTTATGATATATTAGAGACTGGATTACTCAATCCGGTCTTTTGTGTTTATGCATATGTCTATTCAATTCCGCTTTCTCTGTTTCTTTTAACACATCTAGTTGATTTTTTCAATAAAAGATGCCTTGAATACCAACTTTTTTTGTTATTTTTGTTCTGTTTTACTGCCTGGCATTAAATGCATTCTGTTACTGACTAAATGCCTATAAATAAGAATAATATAAATAGCATATTTAAAGATGACTGAAGAAGAAATTAAGGAAAAAGAAGGTTCATATTCGGCGGATAGTATTCAGGTACTTGAAGGACTGGAAGCCGTAAGAAAACGTCCGGCAATGTATATCGGTGATATTAGTCAGAAGGGACTGCACCATTTGGTTTATGAGGTGGTGGATAACTCTATTGACGAAGCCTTAGCCGGCTATTGTACCCATATTGAAGTTGGCATCAATGAAGATAATTCCATTACGGTTCAGGATAACGGACGTGGTATTCCGGTAGATTTTCATGAGAAAGAACAGAAATCGGCACTTGAAGTTGTTATGACGGTATTACACGCCGGTGGTAAATTTGATAAAGGTTCTTATAAAGTATCCGGAGGTTTGCATGGTGTCGGTGTATCTTGTGTGAATGCGCTTTCTATACACATGACTACGCAGGTTGAAAGAAACGGAAAAGTTTATCAGCAAGAATATGAATGTGGAAAGCCTTTATATGCTGTCAAGGAAGTTGGTGTGTCTGATAAAACAGGTACGCGTCAGACTTTTTGGCCTGATGGTTCGATTTTTACCGAGTTAGAATACAAGTATGACATTCTTGCATCTCGTATGCGTGAACTTGCTTTCTTGAATGCAGGACTACATATTACTTTGACCGATAAAAGAGAGTTGGAAGAAGACGGTGGTTATAAAACAGAAACTTTCTATTCTTCTGAAGGTTTGAAAGAATTTGTTCAGTTTATCGATTCTTCCCGTGAACATTTGATTCCGGATGTTATTTATTTAAATACTGAGAAGCAGAATATTCCCATTGAAGTGGCTATTATGTACAATACTTCATATAACGAGAATATCCATTCTTATGTGAATAATATCAATACAATAGAAGGCGGTACTCATTTGGCCGGTTTCCGTCGTGCTCTTACACGTACACTAAAGAAGTATGCAGAGGATAGTAAAGCTTTGGAAAAGGCTAAGGTCGAAATTTCCGGTGAAGACTTCCGTGAAGGTTTAACTGCCGTTATTTCTATTAAAGTAGCCGAGCCGCAGTTTGAAGGTCAGACTAAAACAAAGTTGGGCAACAATGAGGTAATGGGAGCCGTAGACCAAGCCGTTGGTGAAGCACTTTCTAATTACTTGGAAGAACATCCTAAAGAAGCCAAATTGGTTGTTGATAAGGTAATTCTTGCTGCTACCGCACGTATTGCAGCCCGTAAGGCTCGTGAATCAGTGCAGCGTAAGAGCCCGATGGGTGGAGGCGGACTTCCCGGTAAACTGGCTGACTGCTCAGATAAAGATCCGGAGAAGTGCGAATTATTCCTCGTTGAGGGTGACTCTGCCGGTGGTTCTGCAAAACAAGGACGTAGTCGTGCTTATCAAGCTATCCTGCCACTGAGAGGAAAGATCTTGAATGTAGAGAAAGCAATGTGGCATAAGGCATTTGAAAGTGATGAAGTAAACAATATCATTCAGGCTCTGGGCGTTCGTTTTGGTGTTGATGATGAGAATAGTAAAGCTGCTAATATAGAAAAGCTTCGTTATAATAAGATTATTATTATGACCGATGCCGATGTCGATGGTTCTCACATTGACACGCTTATTATGACTTTATTTTTCCGTTATATGCCGGAACTGATTCAGGGAGGGCATTTATATATTGCCAATCCACCGCTATATCTTTGCACAAAAGGAAAGGTGAAAGAATATTGCTATACTGAAGAGGATCGTATCCGCTTTATGCAGACTTATGGCGACGGCACAGAAAATGGAATTCATACGCAACGTTACAAAGGTTTGGGTGAAATGAATCCGGAGCAACTTTGGGAAACAACCATGAATCCGGAAACACGTATCTTGAAGCAAGTAACAATAGAGAATGCGGCGGAGGTGGATTATATATTCTCCATGTTGATGGGAGATGATGTAGGCCCGCGTCGTGATTTCATTGAAAAGCATGCAACCTATGCAAATATCGATGCATAGTAATTATAAATTTAATTAACCAACCTCACATCTTACAAGGAAAAGAACCGGTGCAGAAAGAAACTCTTTCTTGTGTCGGTTCTTCTTTTATTTTTCCATCTTCCTAACGAATTCTTCAATAATATTTTCATCAAGAGTGGAAACATCTATTGTTATTTTTAATATGGTTCTGACAGTCAGGCGTTCCAGACAATTTAATTTAGATATTATAATCTCTCCACCTACAAAGGCTTTTGCTTTAGCATGGCGTAAAAGCCTTTCGGAGAATACACTTTCCAATTCTTTTTGTTGTTTTTGATAATCTTCTTCCAAGCCGCATAGGAATAAACCTAAATCTTTGTGTGCGAATAAGTTGATGTACTCATTTGTACAAAACTTGGCAAATGAGCGTCTTCCTTTTCCTACGTATACGGAAGTCCCTATTATAATCCGGTCATAATTAGACAACTCAGGAACATTGTCGTGCGATAAATTTATTGTCGTAACATTATTATCCGGTGACAGGAATTTTTGGATTAACCTGCTGGCTTTTTGGGCTGTACCATGTTTGGATAAATAGATGATCAGTGTTTCCATAAGTTATGTATTTGATTTTATATTTTCCCTTCCAGCTCTTTGGCGGCAATTTCTAATTCTGTATACCATTCTTCACCGAAACTCCGTATAAGTGGCTCTTTTAAAAATTTATAGATGGGGGTGTTCTTTTTTTCTCCTAGCAAAACAGCTGCTTTACATACATTCCAGCGATGGTAATTTAAGGCTTTATAAGATCCATATTTGCCAACTCGAATAGGATAAAGATGACAGGAAATGGGTTTATAAAAGTCAGTTTTACCGTCTCTGTATGCTTTCTCTATTGCACATAGGCAATAGCCTTTATCGTCATAACAAGTGAAAACACAATCTTTGCCATTGACGATAGAAGTAACCAAATCTCCGTCAACGTCTTTATAACATACACCTTGTTTATTGATAATAGCCTTTGCTTCATCGGACAAATCATCCCAAATTACAGGGAGGACTTTTTCTAGTAGCTCCACTTCTTTGCTTTCTAAAGGCGCACCGGCATCACCTTCAATGCAGCATTCTCCTTTGCAAGCATTGATATCACAATAGAACTTTTCTTTAAATATATCAAATGACACTATAACATCATCGATTTGTACCATATATCAGTCTTTATATTTTCTTTTTATGCAAACAAAAATACGGAATTATTTTTGATGTAAAAAGGAATATCGGCTATTTGTCTTTTTAAAAGAATCTAAGTGAAGATTGGTAATAATGCGGGATAAAGTCCTTAATCGGGAATTTGTTTTTGGTGTAATGTAGAATAAAAAAAGGCGGGATGCCCCGCCTTTAATAAGATATATGATAACGATTATTTTATCAAAACTTTTCCTGTCATTTCTGCCGGTTGGGTTAATCCTATAATCTTTAAGATAGATGGGGCAACATCGGCGAGGCGTCCGTTTTCTACCTGAGCATCTTTGTTGTCTGTCACATAAACACATGGAACAGGATTTAAAGAGTGAGCAGTGTTCGGAGTACCGTCTTCGTTTAATGCATGATCGGCATTTCCGTGGTCTGCAATGATTATAGCTTCGTAGCCTTGTGCTTTGGCTGCTTCGATGACGTCTTTAACGCAAGCATCAACGGCGATGACAGCTTTTTCTATTGCTTCATATACACCTGTATGGCCTACCATATCACCATTAGCATAGTTTACTACAATAAAATCGTATTTGTTTTCATTGATGGCGTCGACTAATTTGTCTTTTACCTCATAAACGCTCATCTCCGGCTTTAAGTCATAAGTTGCTACCTTTGGAGACGGAACGAGGATGCGGTCTTCGTTATCATAAGGAGTTTCGCGTCCGCCGTTGAAGAAGAACGTTACGTGCGCGTACTTTTCTGTTTCGGCGATATGCAGTTGTTTTAAGCCTTTGGATGCAATGAACTCTCCCAGTGTGTTGGAAACGTTTTCCTTGTCGAAAATGATATGTACACCTTTGAAAGATGCGTCATAAGGAGTCATGCAGTAGTATTGCAGATTAGGAACGGTATGCATTCCTGCTTCCGGCATATCTTGCTGAGTTAGTACAACCGTTAGTTCTTTTGCGCGGTCATTACGGTAATTGAAGAAGATAACCACATCGCCTTCTTTGATTCTTCCGTCTATGCCGGCATTGACGATTGGTTTGATGAATTCGTCGGTTACGCCTTCTTCATAAGATTCCTGCATTGCCTGAACCATACAATTTGCTTTTTTACCGATACCGTTAACCAATAAGTCATAAGCCTCTTTTACACGTTCCCAACGTTTGTCGCGATCCATTGCATAGTAGCGGCCGATGATAGAAGCTATCTTTCCTGCGCTTTTCTGGCAATGTGCGTTTAGCTGTTCGATGAAGCCTTTACCGCTTTTGGGATCGGTGTCACGGCCATCCATAAAGCAGTGAATGAAGGTGTTTTCGATATTGTATTCCTTTGCAATGTCGCAGAGCTTGAAAAGATGGTCGAGTGAGCTGTGCACACCCCCATCTGAAGTCAGCCCCATGAAGTGAACACTTTTGCCGTTCTCTTTTGCATAAGTGAAAGCCGAAACGATCTCCGGATTTTTCAGGATGCTGTTGTCTGCACAGGCACGATTGATTTTTACCAAATCCTGATAAACTACGCGTCCGGCTCCGATATTCAGGTGACCTACTTCGGAGTTACCCATTTGTCCGTCGGGCAAACCTACGTTCTCGCCGCTGGCTTGTAGCTCTGAGTGCGGATATGTTTTCAACAGATAGTCCCAATAAGGAGTCGGAGTGTTGAAGATGACATCATCTTTCTTGTGGTCGCCTATTCCCCAACCGTCAAGAATCATTAAAAGCGCTTTCTTACTCATAATCTATATTTTGTTTAAATTATATATGCTGTTTTTCGTGTGCAAAGGTACGAAAAAGATGCTTATCATGTTCTATCGGCCGGAATAGAATCCGTTGATTGAGGTATAGAAAGTTTTAATCTATGTTAAGTTCCGCAGGAGTGAGATGTTTTGCCGGATTTTGTCATCTGCGGTTTGCGATTTTTTTGATGTGTATAACAGAACGGGTAACTCGGATAGCTGGCAGAAGATAGCCAAATAAGAATTTTTCGGGATATTCGGCGTAAGCAATATGACTATAGTGTAACAGAAATAATCGTTGAAAAAAATTTATGAACGGTATGCGCGGACAATTCAAAGAATAGTTTTATTTTTGTGGGTATATAATAAAAAAAGCACAGAGTGAAACATTATGTAATTATTGCGGCCATTTTGATGGATAGTTTGGGAATGTTTGCACAAAACCATCCGGATACATGCAAAGCTGTTCCCGTCAATGCTTTAACGGATTCTATTTGGGAACTAAACGAGGTGCAGGTCACAGCCCGCCGTCAGAATAAAGCAATTACCGGGACGATGTCCGGGAAGCTCGTTCTACAGATGGAGTCGCTCAAATCCCTGCCGCAGTTTCTGGGGACGGCAGATCCCATCCGCACCATGCAGTTGATGCCGGGCGTACAGACAGCGGGCGAACTGAACTCCGGTATTTACATCCGTGGCGGAGAACCCAGCCATAACCAAGTATTAATTAACGGTGCCCCGGTCTATAATGCCATGCACTTAATGGGATTTTTTTCCGTGTTTAACGGGAGTCACTTTAGCAATTCTACTTTGCTGAAGTCATATATAGGTCCGGAGTACGGTGGACGACTTGCCGGAGTGTTATCGATGACTGCCCGTGACACTGTTTCCCATCATTTTGAGGCGGAAGGAAGTATCGGCATGATTTCTTCCCAAGCTACATTGGCAATTCCGTTGACCTCTAAGAGTTCGCTTTATTTGTCGGGGCGGGCTACTTATCTGAATCTTATACTGGCTGCCGTCCAGCGGGATGATGCCGGAATGCGGTTGCGTTATGATTTTCAGGACTATAATCTCACTTACGTTTACCAGCCGTTTGCGTCATGCAAGATACTTGTCAACGGATACTTCGGAGGAGATAAGTTGTCTGCCAAAGAAAATCTTTATCAGGCAGATGGCGGTATAAAATGGAATAATGTGGCTTCTTCCGTGCAATGGCTGCAAGATTTCCGGGATCGGAGCCGGCTTGAACAGACCCTCTTTTTCTCGTATTATAAAAACAATATCGGATTATTACAAAACAAGATAGAAATTAATTTTCCTTCAGATATCCGAGATATCGGTTATAAAGGGAGCTACCGTTTCAATTTCCTGAAAGGCTATTGGAGTGTGGGGGCTGATTATACCTGTCATCTGACAAATCCCCAATATCCGGATATAAGGAATATGTTTGGTGTAAATTCCACTTCTCCTGTGCAATTATATAAAACCCATGAAACCGGAGTGTTCATTGATTGCCATGCGGCTCCGACCGATTGGCTGGCGGTGAATCTGGGACTGCGTTACAGCAGTCTCTTCCACACGGGAGCGTATCGTGAAGAGAAATATGATAAATTGGGCAGTAAAACGGAGGCTACGGTCTATAAAAAACGTGAACTGGTGAAACGATATGGCGGATTGGAACCGCGTGTGTCCCTTGAATTCATGCCGGGAGTTAATCAGAAGGTTATCTTGTCTTACGGACTGTTCCGCCAGTATATGAATCAGGTAGCTGTATCGGGCATCGGATTCCCTACGGATTTCTGGATTCCGGCTTCAAAGAATGTCCTTCCGCAGTCGGCGCATGCTTTTTCCGCAGGATATTTTTGTTCTGTGCTGCAGGATGCCTACGAGTTTTCTGTAGAAGGATACTATAAACGTTTAAGTAATCAGCTGGAGTTTGACGGAGAATTGTTTGATATGGTCAATCAACTCTATCTTGTGGAAGATCGTTTGCTGGTGGGTAAAGGAGAGACCTACGGGGCGGAGATCATGCTAAAGAAAAATACGGGAGCCTTAACGGGTTGGATCAGCTATTCGTTGGGATGGTCTCGTCGCAGGTTTCCGGATATTAATGACGGACAGGCTTTTCCCGCCAAACACGATCGAAGGCATGATCTCTCTGTGGTGGCAAATTATCGATTGAATAGAAAATGGGACTTCTCCGCCGTATTTGTTTATGCTACCGGCAACGCGTTTACCATGCCTACCGCGTTTTATCTGGTCGGTGAAAACGCCGTGAATGAATATGGTCCGCATAACGGGGCCCGAATGCCCGCTTATCACCGTATGGATGTCTCTGCTAATTATTGGTTTAAAAAAACACCCAAGCGGGAGAGCGGGCTGAACCTCTCCATATATAATGTATATGCTCGTAAGAATCCTATTTTTCTCGGCGTTAAGATAGAAACGGATAAGGAGCATAAAAAAATGCAAATTACCAAAAAAGGCAAGAGTCTGTATAGCTTACTTCCGTCTGTGAGTTACACCTTTAAATTTTAAATGAAATGAAATTTCGAAATTATCATATAATCTTATTTTGCGTAGTATGCCTGTTGGGTGGTTGTGAGCCGAAATGGGATTTCGGCTCGATTGATTTTGAACCCCAGATCGTAGTAGAAGGTTGGATAGAAAACGGAGAGTTCCCTTGTGTCTGCCTTACGCAAACCAAGACGCTCGATATGCCGATGGATAGCATGACGATGCTCGATGTACCGATCAGGTGGGCAAAGGTGACGGTGAACGATGGCAAGCAGACCGAGATTTTGACCGGGAAGATGGATTGGAACTACACGCCGCCGTTTGTCTACAAGGGCAGACAGATGCGTGGTGAGATAGGGAAAACTTATACGCTGACGGTGGAATATTCCGGCCGCACGGTCACAGCGATTACTACCATACCGGAGCCGGTGCCGTTAAGTCGGCTCGTAGTAGAGAAATGCGAGGACAGCGATACACTTTTCCAGATAAAGGCATATTTTCACGATGACCGTTCGGTGCGTAACTATTATAAATTCTTTACCCGTGTGTGGGCTGAGGATAAACGTTTTTATTCTTCTTTTTTTGGCACGTTCGATGATAATGTCCTAGCAGAAGATGGAGAAGCTTCCCTATCCGTTTTCAGAGGATTCCGTCATACGAATATTAAAAAGTATACCCCTTTTTATAAAGAGAAAGACAGTGTGGTGGTCAAGTTCACGCAGTTGCCGGAAGATGGTTTTAATTTCTGGAGTGATTATGAGAATGAGGTGACAAATGGCAAGAATCCTATCTTTCCCAGTTCTACTAACGTTCGCTCCAATGTGAGGGGAGGGCTTGGCATCTGGTGCGGATATGGTATCAATACTTATTTCGTGGTTATTGAGGATAGTTTAAAGAAATACGGATATAAATAAAGCTGCTTTTTCACAAAGCAGCTTTATCAAGAAAAAAATTAAGTTGAATGTTTTGTTACTCGTGTTTTACTTATTTATAATAATCGTCGTTAATCATCTAAGAGATAATCCAAGTAAGTCTCATATTGGTCGCCCAGATCTTCTATGCTGTCAATGAGTTCCTTGAAACCGACTTCATCATCGAAATAATCTTCAAAGCTGATTTTTGAATCGTCGTTTGTGAAAATAATGATTGGTTCTATATCCCAATAGTTTTTCTCATCCCATCCGTAATCTTCTTCATAAGCTTGGAAACCGAAAGTGGCAATCACTGCATCGGAACCGTTATAGCGTAATTCTGCCTTTAAATATTTATTATAGATTTCGGCTTCGTCTTTGCTCCACAGCTCATCATAAGGATCTTCTTTGTAGGAGTAATAGATATTATCCGATTCATCTATCATTTTCTTAATGTTAGAGCAAGATGCTGTGATGTTGGCTTCGCCCATGATGTTTACTTTGGCGGTTGCATCTTTGAAGAGATTCTCAGGGTTGTCAATATCATTATCCGTAGGATCGGTCATACGCTGTCCGTTTACGCTTGCCGTTGCGGTAATGATGGTCTTGTTGCCTTTTGCCATTTTGAAATCGCAGCTTCCTTTTGTTTCCGAAGCATTTACCGTGACATTAAAACTGTAACCACTGGCTGTAATATTGGCGGTAACGTCAGCTGTGTGAGAGCTTTTGTTTAATTTGCTGTCGGCGGAGACTTTGCACAGTTCGTCGCCATTCAATGTGATGATACCTTCTGCTTTTTCAGGAACCATGTATTGTTCGTTATCATCCTCATTATCGATTGCCACTTCCTTGCCGGAAGCTGTTACTTTGACTACTGCCGCTTTTCCGTTTACTTTGAAATGAAATTCGAGGTTGTTGTTCGAATCGGTGCGCACCCATTCTTCCCTTGCTTCGTTGTAGGTATAGATTCCGTAGTACTGGGCTAGCCGATAGAGATCAGAGCTTGCTCTGGTGAAAGCCATCATTCCGCCCAGATCGTTTTTGCCGCAAATACGGCGGATGCTTTTCGCTACGGACTTAGCGGCTTTTGTTTCATTTCTTTCGAGGTTGATATCTCCGTAGTCCATAAATTCACTGAACTTATCAAGTGTTTTCAGCAGGTTTTCATGATCAGCGGGATTGATTTCGGCAAGCACTTTCAGACCGATTGTTTCAAGTTCTTTTTTATTCTCATCCGGTGTCAGTTCGGATACAGGTTTTCCCTGACGTTCACCGTCACCTTCATTTTCGTCATCGCTACATCCGATGCAGATTGCAGCAAAACACAGACATGGTAATGCCCATTTCAGAAGTTTTCTCATATTTTATTTATTTAAGGGTTCTCGGTAAATTAATTCTTGCTGTTCCGGTGTAATCAAGGAAGAACCCCATAATCCTTGACTATGCCGAAATAGAAATTCGGATTAATAAATTTTAATTATCAAGTTACAAATATAATTATCAAAATTTTAAAAAAAAAGATGCCGGTCCTTGATTTATTGTTTATCTGTTTAATAAGATGATTATGCGGTCAAAAAAGATGTTTAAGTAGAAAATATATATTTTTATGTATTCGTTTTTTTGCTTTTGGTGATAGAGACGAATTAAAAAGAATCTATAATTCCCTTTCGGGAGATACAGATTCTTTTTGATGTGCTTTCTTAAAAGAAAGAAGTGAAAGAGAGAGACTGTTATGCTACTTCTTCATCCGTTTCCTCCAGAACACTATTTTTGGGATTGTCTTCACCGATAACAGTTTTGAATGGAGTCATTTTAACGTTTGACTTGATTTTTTCTTTAAACATCTTGGTCAACCGTAAGTGCATAGTGGAGAAATCAATATTGGCTTCGGAGAAATCTTCCGCCTTATCGGTAGGTCTTGCCGTTTTTACGCCTACGCTGAAGATGCCCAGCTCGCCCAGCCTCACGTTATAGCCTAACGCTACATTGTCCATCACTTCGTCGATAATGTCTGTAAGCACTGCCTTGATGACGCCGCGCGAGGTTCCCGTGTGACGGCTTACTTTCTCTGCCAGTTGATCTTCCGTCAACGTGCCGATCGTTCTTTGTACTGCATAGAATCTCGGACTCTCATCCGGCTTGTTCGGGTTCTTTCTTGCCACAAGTGTGAAAAATGCCATAATCTTGATTTTTTTAGGATTAATACTGTTTTTTACTTTATCTGGAAACAAAGATCGGCTCTGCAAAATAAAGATTAACGTAAAGTAGCGTTATTCGGCGGGAAATATCCTGAATAGCTTTGTAATGTCCGAAAATGGCGTATCTTTACGAAAATATCGGATCGTATTTGTGGCAGGCTTTCCGGTGATGCGAAATGTAGGCTTCTGAACTCCCTATATATATAAGGTGTAGGGTATGAATAGGGAAGTATTATGTTTCGTTTTTTATTTTGTAAAAATATAGGAGAATGATCAGATGTTAAATGAGATAGCTGAAAATAGAGGTCCCATGGTTGCGGCAATTGATTTCAATACCGGAGGATTTTCAAAATAAGCAGATGCAATACCGGGCTACAGGCACTCGTGGGGCGTCTTTTATAGAGGGAAATTATCATCGCCATCTCAGAAATTATCATCGCGATGATAATAATTATCATGGCGAGTAGAATAATTATCATCGCGATGATAATTTCCGAAATGGTAAGAAGAATATTTATATAGACCTTTAACGTATTTATTAATGTTAAAATTAAGACAATGACAACCAAAGAAAGTAATGAATTTTCAGAAGAAGAAGTCTACCATGGCAGCATAGCGGCTGCCGAACTGGCTCAACAGTATTTCCCGGAAGCAACCAAAGAGACGGCACGCAAGCTGTTCACCTCTATGGTGAAGCGAAACACGGCACTGCAAACGGCTTTGGAGTCCACCATGTTCAACCTTAGCGGGCGCATGGTGACACCGTTGCAACGCGAGATGCTTTTCCGCTATTTGGGGAAACCCTGATAAATGAAAATTTGAAAAAAATAGGGATTGCGAACAGAGGAATTATTATTTTTTATATTTTTGCACCACAAACAATTAATAAACATTGCAAAATGGAAAAAAAATTATTCCTACTGTTAGCAGTTTCTGCTGCCTGCATCACTGTGAGCGGTCAAACTCTTAAAAAACAAAATGCCCTGCTCAAAGATTCCATCGTTCGCGTTAATCAAGAATTGGTTATAGAGAAGCTGACGGCAGACTCGGTATCGAAAGAAAACAACGTACTGAAACTGCAAAACAGAACGTTGGCAAATACACGGGATTCCCTGATCCTTGAAAATAACTCCTGGGCGGATCGCTATCAACGTTTGGGGCAGAAAAATGATTCTTTGGACCGTATGGTGCAAGACTATGACCGGAAAAATCAAGACCTGCTCTTGCAGATAGACGCCGTGCGGGAAGAAATGACCGCGACGCAGGCTCGCAAGAAGAAGAGCGAAATGATTTGGGGACGCAATAAATATTTTAATCTCGGATACAACGCGCAGAAAGTGGAAGTGAAAGACGAGGAGACCGAGAAGATGCACAGCGATTTCGGATTCTCCCTTACTGCCGGACGTACGTACTACCTGCACAAGAAGCCCATATTGAACATGATTAAGTTCGGAATTGACTGGACTTACTTAGACCTGACTGTGGCAAAGTACTCTCCGGCCTATGATGATGACGAATATGACAGCTATTACGGCTCAAATTATGACGACTATTACTCTGACGAGGACGATGATGAGGGAATCGGTTCGTACAAGTTCGAACTCGGTATGCAGTTCGGTGTATCCGTTACCGTCAATCCGGTGGATTTCCTGAAGGTGAACGCCTATTTTCGCTACGCGCCGTGCTTCTCCGGAATGTATGACGACTATGAGGGCAACTTTTATACAAGTTTTGGCTCTTACTTCGTAGGCGGTATGGCAGTATCCTACAAAGTTATTTCTTTAGGAGTGGAAAAGTATTGGGGAACGTCCAAATTTGATTCGGCATATGACGACTATGCCGATGAATATAAAACGGTGGACTGGAAGACTTCCGGCCCGCGCATTTACGTAAGTTTTCGTTTTTAGCACAGTTAGAAGGGTAGGAAGC
>OHAE01002111.1_pt1 | contig 12895 bp, 13 predicted proteins | sample 1577061 | NCBI WGS metagenome assembly OHAE01 (sample SAMEA3541535, study PRJEB24748) | human gut metagenome | biome: human gut; feature: human-associated habitat; material: faeces | place: China | collected 2012
ATTTTTATTGAATTATGTACGAACGGAAACAATATAGTTTGTGACAATAAAAATAATATAAAAAAAGAATTTAAATACAATAAAATATTCAATGAATATTTTATTAATGCATTTAAAATTGTAGGTGTTGAACCTGTTGGAATTATTGTTGAAATGAATGGAAGCATTAACGAGTACGAACATGTTGATGAAATTAAACCAAACTTAGAATTTATAATCAAGAACCCAAAATATTTTAAGCCTCAAATTAAAGTAAATACATCTTTAGTGTCATTAAAAGAATTTGAAAAATTGAATTATCAAATGTCAGAAATATTTGATGATATTGAATATTATGATGAGAATGATGCAGATATAAGTTATTCAGCAGAGGATATGATAAAGAAATTGAGTGGGTCAAATTAATAATCAAATGATTCTTTAAGTAATAAAGAATTATTTATTAAGATTAAAGACCAATTTGTTCTATTTTTTATAATATTTATCAGTATATGTTATTTTGTTCCTGTGGGAGAAAATGAATTATGAAAGATATTGATGAAATGACAGATACAACAGAATTGTTAAAAAAAGGAATAAAGAAACAACTGGAATCTGCTATAGTTACATTGCAATTGATACATCAATATGAAGAATGTCCAAAAAATATATCTAAAATGTTATATAATCAAATAGGTGTATTAGTTTTTTTTAACGTTTTCGCCTGCTGCAGCAGCGGCTGGTGGGCGAGCGTCACCTGAAGGTGATGGTCGAACCGGTTGACGGCGGGCCGCTGCTGGACGGTATCGCCTTCAACGTTGATACTTCCATCTGGCCGGATAACGGCGTGCGTGAAGTCCAGTTAGCCTACAAGCTCGACATCAACGAGTTCCGCGGCAACCGTAGCCTGCAGCTGATCATCGATCACCTCTGGCCAAATTGACAACAGTGTAGGAATAAGGGCGCGAATCCGGTAGAATTCCGCTCTTATCACCGCATTTTGACAAATCCATTAAAAGAAACCGACCATGTTTGAAATAAATCCGGTAAAAAACCGCATTCAGGACCTCACGGAGCGCTCCGACGTTCTTAGGGGGTATCTTTGACTACGATGCCAAGAAAGAGCGTCTCGAAGAAGTAAACGCCGAGCTGGAACAGCCGGACGTGTGGAACGAACCCGAACGCGCCCAGGCGCTGGGTAAAGAGCGTTCTTCCCTGGAAGCCATCGTAGATACCCTGGATCAGATGTCCCAGGGGCTGGAAGACGTTGCCGGCCTGCTGGATCTGGCCGTGGAAGCGGACGACGAAGAGACCTTTAACGAAGCCGTCGCCGAGCTGGATACCCTGGAAGAGAAGCTGGCGCAGCTTGAGTTCCGCCGCATGTTCTCCGGCGAATACGACAGCGCCGATTGCTACCTTGACATTCAGGCCGGTTCCGGCGGCACCGAAGCCCAGGACTGGGCCAGCATGCTGATGCGCATGTACCTGCGCTGGGCGGAAGCGCGCGGCTTTAAGACCGAAATCATCGAAGAATCCGAAGGTGAAGTCGCGGGGATTAAATCCGTGACCATTAAGATCATTGGCGATTACGCCTACGGCTGGCTGCGTACGGAAACCGGCGTTCATCGTCTGGTGCGTAAGAGCCCGTTCGATTCCGGCGGCCGCCGTCATACCTCCTTCAGCTCCGCGTTCGTTTACCCGGAAGTGGAAGACGATATCGATATCGAAATTAACCCGGCCGACCTGCGCATTGACGTATACCGCGCCTCCGGCGCCGGTGGTCAGCACGTTAACCGTACGGAATCCGCGGTGCGTATTACCCATATCCCGACCGGGTTGGTGACGCAGTGCCAGAACGACCGTTCGCAGCACAAAAACAAAGACCAGGCCATGAAGCAGATGAAAGCAAAGCTTTATGAACTGGAGATGCAGAAGAAAAATGCCGAGAAGCAGGCGATGGAAGACAACAAGTCCGATATCGGCTGGGGCAGCCAGATCCGCTCTTACGTGTTGGATGACTCGCGTATTAAAGATCTGCGTACCGGGGTGGAAACCCGCAACACTCAGGCGGTGCTCGACGGCAGCCTGGACCAATTTATCGAAGCAAGTTTGAAAGCAGGGTTATGAGGAACCAACATGTCTGAACAACAAGCACAGGGCGCTGACGCGGCAATTGACCTTAATAATGAACTGAAAACCCGTCGCGAGAAGCTGGCTGCGCTGCGTGAGCAGGGCGTCGCATTCCCGAACGATTTCCGTCGTGACCATACCTCTGACCAACTGCACGCTGACTTCGATGGCAAAGAAAACGAAGAGCTGGAAGCGCTGAACGTTGAAGTGGCCGTTGCTGGCCGCATGATGACCCGTCGTATCATGGGTAAAGCGTCCTTCGTGACCCTGCAGGACGTAGGCGGCCGCATCCAGCTGTACGTGGCGCGTGATGACCTGGCGGAAGGCGTTTATAACGACCAGTTCAAAAAGTGGGACCTCGGCGACATCATCGCCGCCCGCGGTAAGTTGTTCAAGACCAAAACCGGTGAGCTCTCTATCCACTGCACCGAGCTGCGTCTGTTGACTAAAGCTCTGCGCCCGCTGCCGGACAAATTCCACGGCCTGCAGGATCAGGAAGCGCGTTACCGTCAGCGTTACCTGGACCTGATCTCCAACGATGAATCTCGTAAGACCTTCAAAGTGCGTTCGCAGATCCTGGCGGGCATCCGTCAGTTCATGGTTGGCCGCGGCTTTATGGAAGTAGAAACCCCGATGATGCAGGTGATCCCGGGCGGCGCTTCCGCGCGTCCGTTCATCACCCATCATAACGCGCTGGATCTGGACATGTACCTGCGTATCGCGCCGGAACTGTACCTCAAGCGTCTGGTGGTTGGCGGCTTCGAACGCGTCTTCGAGATCAACCGTAACTTCCGTAACGAAGGGATCTCCGTTCGTCATAACCCAGAGTTCACCATGATGGAACTCTACATGGCTTATGCGGATTACAAAGATCTGATCGAGCTGACCGAATCTCTGTTCCGCACCCTGGCGCAGGACATCCTCGGCAATACCGAAGTGCCTTACGGCGACCAGGTGTTCGACTTCGGCAAGCCGTTTGAAAAACTGACCATGCGCGAAGCGATCAAGAAATACCGTCCGGAAACCGAGATGGCGGATCTGGATAACTTTGATTCCGCGAAAGCGATCGCTGAATCTATCGGCATCAAAGTGGAGAAGAGCTGGGGTCTGGGCCGTATCGTGACCGAGATCTTCGAAGAAGTGGCGGAAGCGCACCTGATCCAGCCGACCTTCATCACCGAATACCCGGCGGAAGTTTCTCCGCTGGCGCGCCGTAACGACGTCAACCCGGAAATCACCGACCGCTTTGAATTCTTCATTGGCGGCCGTGAGATCGGTAACGGCTTTAGCGAGCTGAACGACGCCGAAGACCAGGCGCAGCGCTTCCAGGATCAGGTTGATGCGAAAGCCGCAGGCGACGACGAAGCAATGTTCTATGACGAAGACTATGTCACCGCGCTGGAACACGGCCTGCCGCCGACCGCTGGTCTGGGTATCGGTATCGACCGTATGGTCATGCTGTTCACCAACAGCCACACCATCCGCGACGTTATTCTGTTCCCGGCGATGCGTCCGCAGAAATAATCGCCCTTCGCGAAAAGCAAAAAACCCGGCTTGCCGGGTTTTTTTATGTCTGATGTGAGGTCCTAAGGCTGGCGTAGCCTGGCTCAGCGCAGCGCAAGCCGGGGATCCCGGATGACGGCGTAAACGCCTTATCCGGGCTACGCAATGGCGCAGAACCGTAGGCCTGTGCAAGCGTAGCGCCGCCAGGCATTAATGACAGGCACAGGGCTGCGCCTGGCCTGGAGAATAGTTAGCTTACCCGCGCAGACGCGCAACAAAGTCGGTCAGCGCCTGGCGGGCGTCCCGATTTTCCGCTTCCAGCACCATCCACGGGCTGAACGCCCACGGCGTGGCGGCCAGCGCGCTTAACATGGTTGCCAGGTCAACCCACTGATAGTCCATGACTTCATCGTCGTTAGGCTGCACTTCGCTTACCACGCGCGCGGCATATACCGGGCACACTTCGTTCTCAACGATACCGTTTGGGGCGACCGCCCGGTAGCGGAAGGCCGGGTGAACCGGCGCGATATCAGAGATCTCCACACCGAGTTCGAAGCGACAGCGGCGCGTGACGGCCTGCTCGAAGGTCTCGCCCTGCTGGGGGTGTCCGCAGACCGAGTTGGTCCATACCCCGGGCCAGGCTTTTTTGCCCAACGAACGGCGAGTGACCAGTAACTGACCCTGCTGGTTAAACAGCCAGCAGGAAAACGCGAGATGTAAAGGGGTATCAAACGTATGGGCGGCATACTTCTCCAGCATACCGGCAGGCTGATCCTGCTCATCCAGCAAAATGACGTGTTCCCCGGCCATGACGACTCCTGAAAATAAAAAATGACCCGGCACAAACCCGCCGGGTCATGTACTCAGGCCACTAGGGTAGCCCATAAATGGGAGAAAGGCATTACCAAAACAAGCCCTGGAGGCAGCTCTGTGAACGGCAACGCGCAATAGTGAGGAGAGGCCGCCGCGCCGCGTGGCGCAAATATGAATTTCTGCCTGCCGCAGACCGCGCGCTAGGGACGGGGGATAATGGTTTCGCCATCAGGGATGACGCCCTGCGCCGCGGACTGGTATGATATTCGCCCTGATTGCGAGGTAAGTGGTTGTGTTAAGTGCAGGATGCCTGATGATGAAACGCTTTTATATGACACTGATGCTGGCGGCAAGCCTGGTGCTGGCCGGCTGCTCCAGCACCTCCGATTCCGGTGGCACCTACACCGTTAAACGCGGCGATACCCTGTACGGCATCTCCCGCACCACCGGCACCAGCGTTCGCGATCTGGCCCGCCTGAATAACATCTCCCCGCCTTACACCATTGAGGTGGGGCAGAAGCTGAAGCTTAACGGCAGCAGTTCAACGAAGACAACGAAGAAAAAATCTTCCTCTACGCGCACCGCTGCGGTCACGCCTTCGTCCGCGGTACCTCAGTCCTCCTGGCCGCCGGTGGGACAGCGCTGCTGGCGCTGGCCGACCAGCGGCAAAGTGGTCCTGCCTTATTCCACCGCCGATGGCGGCAATAAAGGTATTGATATCGCCGGAACCCGCGGCCAGCCGGTGTATGCCGCCGGGGCGGGCAAGGTGGTCTACGTCGGCAATCAGCTGCGCGGCTATGGCAACCTGATCATGATTAAGCACAGCGAGGATTACATCACCGCCTATGCCCACAACGATAAGCTAATGGTGAATAATGGCCAGAGCGTGAAGGCCGGCCAGCAAATTGCCACCATGGGCAGTACGGATGCCGACTCAGTGCGGCTGCATTTCCAGATCCGCTACCGGGCGACAGCCATCGATCCGCTGCGTTACCTGCCGCCGCAGGGAAGTAAACCTAAGTGCTAAAAGGTTATTTTATCGCCAGTCAGCATCCGGCAGGCTTGTCACAGGGTGCGTAAGGGCTATAATGCTTCTCGCACCTCTTCGCGGGCGTAGTTCAATGGTAGAACGAGAGCTTCCCAAGCTCTATACGAGGGTTCGATTCCCTTCGCCCGCTCCAAATTCAAGTCTCCTGAAGTCTACCTAACTCAATTTTCCCTTGATAAATCAGCGGTTATAGCATTCTGTTAGTCTATTGAACTCCGACGGAGGACTCCACTTTGGTTGCGGGATCGGCGTTTTGCGCTGCTGGCGCTGGAGTCGTAGCGTTTAGTGATATTTTCGCGCTTATCCTGTTTCCGCAGGATGAGCGATTTTACGCAACCGGCTCGCGCTGACGACGACCGATACCGCAGAGGCCGCGGCGGCGCTCCACAGCGCAACATGAATTGACCTTTCATCTGCTGCCAGCAGAACGGCTACGGCGGCGGCTCCCAGGCACTGCCCGAAAGTGCGCATAATGGATAAAACACCGGACGCATAACTCGCGTGCTCACGAATAACGTTTGAGAGCATTTCCCGGTTATTGGGACTCTGAAAGCAGCCAAACCCTATTCCGCATACCAGACTTCGCAGGCAGATATCCCACATTGAAGGTCTGGCGGGTAACGTCGCCAGCAGGATCAAACCGACGACAAATATCACCAGCCCCAGGGTGGATATCGCCGGGGCTGATATCGTGTCCGCCCAACGGCCTGCATGCGGCGCAATCAGCACGATCCCTAATGGCCACGGCGTAAACAGCAGGGCAGACACTACCGGACTGTAGCCGTATTCGCTCTGAAACAGGAAGGGTAGCGCAATAAAGGTGATCCCCTGGCTGACGAAAGCAACCATCGACGTGAAGGCCGCGAGGGTAAAACGTTCATTTTTAAACATGCTCGGCGGCAGTAAGGGAGAACCCGTGCGGCGGATTTGCCAGATAAAAGCCATGCCGCTCAGCGCAGCGAGAGCCATCCAGCAAAGGCTGCCGAATTGAGAAGTAGCGTTCTGTAGGCTGTTCGCCGCCATGATCGTCGAACCCAACAGCAGCGCCGACAATATGGCGCCCACGGTGTCGAAGGGCGCCTGCATACGGATCGCATCCCGCGGCAGCGCTCTGACCGCCAGCAGTAAGGCGAGGGTGCCGGGAAGAACGTTTATCGCAAACAGCCATTGCCAGCTAAGGGTGTGAAGGATCGTACCGCCCAATACCGGGCCGATAGCGGAGCTGGAGGCAATGAGCAGGGCATGGAACCCCAGAATGCGGCCAAGTAAGCGTCCGGGAAATACGGACCTGAGTATTGCGGGGGCAATACTCAGCGTCGCCGCGCCGCCGATCCCCTGAAGCACGCGCATACCGATAAGCACTTCGGGCTTATTCGCCAGCGCACAACCCAGTGATGTCAGGGTAAAGGTCGTCAGGCCCGCCAGAAATACGGGGCGATAACCCAGACGGGCCGCAAGCGCCGCGAATATCGCCAGCGTCATCGCAGCCGCCAGCAGATACCCGTTGGCGAACCAGACGGCAATACTGGCAGGTACCTGCATCTCCTGAGCCATGGAGGGCAGGGCAATGTTGATCATGGTGCCATCAAACACGCCCATTAAGGTGGTGGTCATTATTGCGGCCATCACCCGTGCGCGCGCCGGGCCAGGCAGTCCTTCGTCGCCGGGTTGACTGGAAAAGAGCGTCATCATTTGTCCTCTGAGAAGAGTGTATGGATGACAAAACTATAAAGATGGCTTTTACCAGGCGGAAGGCGCACTATTTTCACTTTATTGTTGCATCAAACGCCTTATCTTAATGTGCTGGGAGGAAGGGTAATGTCTGATCCCGATTTTAATTTGCTGGTAGCTCTCGACGTATTGCTGAGTGAAGCGAGTGTCGCAGGTGCGGCTCGTCGTCTGAACCTCAGCACTTCGGCCATGAGCCGGACATTAAGCAGGTTACGCGATGTCACAGGAGACCCGATCCTGGTACGCGCCGGGCGTAACATGGTACTGACCCCGTGGGCCGAAGCGACCCGGGATCGCGCCAGGCGTGCAGTGCACGATGCCAGGGCGGTATTACAGCCCTCAACTGAAACGTTCAGCGCGCAAAATCTGGCGCGTCTTTTTACCATCAGGGCAAACGATGGTTTTGTGGTGGCGTTTGGGCCTGCGCTTATAGCAGCGGTTGCCGACGCCGCGCCGGACGTCTGTATACGCTTCGCGCCTAAGCCGGAAAAAACGTCGCGCTATCTTCGGGAAGGGCTGGTTGATCTGGAGATTGGCGTTCAGAGTAATATGGGGCCAGAAATACGGCTGCAACGACTGTTTGAGGATCGGTTTGTTGGCGTCGTCCGTAAAGGGCACCCGCTGGCTAAGCAGGCTGAAATAGGCGTGGGTGATTATGTCGCCTGGGGCCATGTGGTAGCGTCACCCGAGGGCGCGTTGCACGGATCCGTTGACGATGCGCTGGCCGAACTGGGGACAAAACGTAAAATTGCGAGCGTCGTACCGGGATTTCCGACAGCACTTTCCGTGGCGCTGGAATCGGATCTTATCGCCATGATACCCGCACTCTATTTACTCAATCAGCAGGTAACGGACCAGGTACACCTTTTCGAGCTGCCGTTCAAAAGCCGTCGTATTACGGTATCGCAGATGTGGCACCCAAGAATGGAACGCGACCCCGGTCACCGCTGGCTGAGAGAGCAAATTCTTGCGATATGCGGTGTGGGGAGGTCAGTCATGACTAAGGAGCCTGTATAGCGATTGCTATAACATCAATTTATATTAAATGAATAATTCAAATTATTGATATTTAATATAAAAAATAAAGCGAAGTAGCGGTGTAGTAGCTAAATTGAGATGTCCATCTCTGACCAAATAGACATGTCCGCGCTACCGTCTCGCCACAGCGATCGCTGCTTTCAAAGGATGAGACTCATGACGGCATACGGAACGGAAATTTTCTCAATGAGCGATGTGAACAGACTCACTATCGAAGTCTCCATACTTCGATAGACCGTTTATGTTCTTTCCGCGAGACCTAATCGAAAGCCCTCCTGGTACCTTTAAATTAACAGTTAACGATAAATAAAGGACAGCTTCCCTGTCCTTTATTCTTTTTTATTCAGTTTTGCTCTCGCGCGATCGTAATACCTCACCGACCACCGGGGCGGCGGTAAACGCATTTGGCCATCCCGCGTAGAACGCCGCCTGGGCGACCACTTCTCCGGCCTCTTCAGCCGAAAGCCCATTATCCATAGCTCTGTTTAGGTGGTAGCCAATCTGCGCGCTCTGTCCGGCGGCGATTAACGCGCTGACCGTCACCAGACTTCTGTCGCGGGGCGTAAGCGCGGGCCGTTGCCAGAGGTCGAGAAACAGCGGGTCGGCGGTAAATTTAACCAGGCCAGGCGAAATGGGGCCGACATTTTTTTCCACGGTGTCTGCACGCTGTTTCTCTACCTGTTCATTGAGTGGCAGCAGCGTTGGCGAGGCGGCGGGCAGGGCCTCTGCCGTCACGCCCCTGGCTTCAAAGATGGCTTTAGCGACGCTGACGGCTGACATCGCATTGGGCCAGCCAGCGTAGAAGGCGAGGTGAGTAATGATCTCTGACACTTCCGCTGGCGTCACGCCGCTATCGAGCGCAACGGCAATATAGTGCTTCAGCTCGCCTGGCTGGTTGCGGGCAATCAGCATCGCTACGGTCACGATGCTACGGTCGCGGGCGGAGAGGGTGTCACGTTGCCAGAGGTCGTTGCTGATGGCCTCGCGGCCGAAGCGCGCCAGCGCCGGGGAGACCGCTTGAATATCAGCGTCCGCAAGGGTGGAAGGGGTAATTTTCATCATAGCTTCATCTCTTTGTTCGTGGGCATAAGTAAAATCAGACAGCACAAGCGACAAGGCTGCCGCGGCAATCACGTTTTTCATATTTGCTCCTTTCCGATCCGCAGGGCGGATCGTTAGCGCGTCCACACCTGAGGACGGTCTTTGGCTTGCGGCGTGTTTTGCGCCATCACGCCTGTGAGGAAGTGCGGCTGATAGGCTTCTTCCAGATAACGGATGTCTTCCGGGCTCAGTTGAAGGGCTACAGCGTTGACCGCGCCGTCAACATGATGTTTTTGCGTGGCACCGATCACCGGGGCGGTGACTTTTATCAGCAGCCAGGCCAGCGAAATTTCGGTCATCGAGACCTGATGCCGTTCGGCAAGTTCAGCGACGCGGGCAATAATGATCCGATCCTGCTCTGCTGTGCCGTCGTATTTGCCCCGGGCATAATCATCTTCCACCTCTCGCCGCGTGTGGCCTTCTAAGCGGGAGAGACGGCCGCTGGCCAGCGCGCTATAGGGAGTCATGGCGATACCCTCTTCTGCGCACAGCCCGAACAGCTCTCGTTCATCTTCACGCATAATCAGGTTGTAGTGGCTCTGCACAGAAACAAAGGATGTCAGCCCTTCGCGTTCGGCAAGGGCGTTCGCCTTCGCCAGCTGCCAGGCATAGCAATTGGAAATGCCAATCGCGCGCACCTTGCCGGCGGTCACTGCGGTGTGCAGCGCCTCCAGCACGTCGATAACCGGGGTGTTGTAATCCCAGATGTGGTAGATGTAGAGGTCGATGTAGTCCATCCCGAGGTTTCGCAGACTCTGGTCAAGCGAGCGGGTTATAGCCTGTTTTCCGCTGATCCCCTCGGCAATCTGCGCGGCGGTTCGTGGCAGAAACTTGGTGGCCAGCACCACCTCCTCGCGTTTTGCCATCTCCCGCAGCGCCCGGCCAACGTACCGTTCGCTGGAGCCGTTCTGATAGGCGATGGCGGTATCGTAAAAATTGATGCCCTGTTCCAGAGCGTGGCGGATGATGTCCCGGCTGGCTGTTTCGTCCAGCGTCCAGCGATGCTGACCCGTTGACGGATCGCCAAACCCCATACATCCCATGCAGATACGGGAGACCAATAAGTCACTCTTCCCGAGCCGGGTATACTGCATCGTTATTTTCTCCCTTTGGGTTATTCCACCAGAGTATTAAGCCGCGCGATCAGTCTGGCCGCGTGTTCCCGGGCAAGCGTTTTTTGCTGAGCGATTTTGTCGGCATCCCGGTCGGCGTAGCTAATACCGCAGGTATAAACCGGCGCCAGCAGCGCAAGATTGCACAGCCTGGCCGTGGTCTCGAAGGGAAGGAGATACTCCTCAATGGCATGGCCAAAGAAACCGTCAGCGGTATAGAGCGCCTGTGGCGCTCCCGTGGTGAAGGAGAGGAGCAGCTTTTTACCACCCAGTTTCGCCGTTGAGCCGTGAGCAAAGCCATGAACAAAAACCTCGTCCAGCCACTGTTTCATTAACCCGGGCAGCCCATACCAGGAAAAAGGAAACTGCCAGACAATCACATCGGCCCTGAGCAGGCTTTCCTGCTCAGCGGCGATGTTGAATTTGCCGTCCGGATAGAGCCAGTCCAGACGACGGATTTCCGCATCAGGCAGGGCGGTCGCCAGCTCATCGAGGATGGTGGCGTTGGCGATGGAATGGTTAAGATCCGGATGCCCGGAAACGACAAGAATATGAGCCATTCCCAACGTTACTCCTGATGTTTAAATTCAGCAGAGAAGAGATTTTCCCAGCTAATAAACGAGCCGAGTGGAATACACTCGAAGGTTAATAGACCCGCTTTTGCCAGCGGAAATTCGGCCATGACATTATTCGCCTCTTCCACGGTGTCGCACTCGAGGAAAATAGCGACGCCGGGTCGATCCTGACGGAAATAGATGTCGCGAATAAAGCCTGACTTGTACAGTCCCCAGGCGTGCAGGGCTTCTGCGGTAAGGTGCGGCGCATAGTGTTCCAGCGTCGCGCCGGGGGCAGGGATATCCAGACATAAAATTCGCATAGTTGTCTCCGGAAAGTCGTTATCAGCGGGAAGAGACAAAAGTATACGAGCCGCAGGGGGGGAAGATTAGGCGGTCATTGACTTAAGAATATTTAGCCTGTACTTAATAATCAGGCGAGGGTGTCTTAAGGAGATGCTATGAATAACACGCTTTATAATCAGATACGCATCTTTCAGAGCATTGCGCGCGAGGGCAATATCTCGGCCGCCGCGCGCAAGCTCGAAATCACGCCGCCGTCGGTCAGCAATGCGCTCAGGCTGCTGGAGGAGCATATTGGCCACCCCCTTTTTGTGCGCACTACCCGGCGTATCGAGCTGACGGAAACCGGGCAACAGCTGCTGGAGCAGACCGCCGCGGCGGTGGAGACACTGGAAAAGTCGCTGGAAATCATCCGCGACCAGAATCAGGAGCCCTCCGGGGCAGTGAGAATAACCCTCTCGCGCTTTGCCTACCTGCTTATTCTCAAACCGGCGATGGCGGCATTTTGTCAGCAATATCCGGGGATCCAGCTGGAAATATCGGTCTATGACGGTACCGTCAATATTATTGAAGAACGTTTCGACCTTGGGATCCGCTTTGGCGATATTCTCGAAGGCGGCGTGGTCGCCCGCCCGTTAATGAAGCCGTTTCGTGAAGGGCTATACGCCTCCTCTGCCTATCTTGCCGAATATGGCGTGCCCGCGATGCCTGCCGATCTCCATCATCACCGGCTGATTGGCTATCGCTTTATTACCAACAACCGCATCCTGCCGCTGATCCTCAATGACCACGGCGAGCAGCTCACCGTCGAGATGCCCGGACAGTTAATCAGCAATGATATTGACGTCATGGCCGACGGTATTCGCCACGGACTGGGGATTGGCCGTTTATTTGAACCAATCCTGCAATTACAGCCCGATCGTGAGCAGTTTATTCCCGTGATGGAGGACTACTGGAAAACCTATCCGCCGGTTTATCTCTATTACCCAAAAAACGCAGGCAGAACGAAAAGGGTGAAAGCCCTGATTGATTTCCTGATAATGCATGCCGCGGAATAAAGGCTATTTTGCGTGCGAAATATCTGAAGGCACAGATCCTGTCTTTCCCTCAGTCTTAACCCTATACTCCTTGCGGATAAAGCGGTTTTTATCGCGATGATTTTTGCCGCTCAACGGCTTAACCCATCACCAACGTCATAGGCTGGGAATATCAATAAGGGAGAGGTATCAATGGGCAGACGCTTCATAGTCTGTATATTCGCGCTGGTGGCGTTTTCGGCCAGTGCTGCGCATGGTGTTCACGGTGGCCATAACGGGCAGTCGGTGAGCGCTGGCGCCGACGGCGGCAACGGTTCGAACGGCGGCGATATCGATAATTCCTCGGGTCGGGCAGGGTGCCCTGGCGGCACCGATCCCGATAAGCACGGTCATTTTTATCTCCCTGGCACCAGCGAACCCTGCAATCCTGGGCCCCAGGATGCAGAGAAAGTCGGGTCTTCCCGCTAGCGTTCAGCTCAGATCGTGCAGCGCTTTGTCCAGCGGCGGGGAAAGCTGAATATCCTGAAACGCAACCGCCAGTCCGCC
>OHAE01002112.1_pt1 | contig 12894 bp, 12 predicted proteins | sample 1577061 | NCBI WGS metagenome assembly OHAE01 (sample SAMEA3541535, study PRJEB24748) | human gut metagenome | biome: human gut; feature: human-associated habitat; material: faeces | place: China | collected 2012
TAAAATAAAATAAAAAAATAAGAATAATAAAAAAATAAAAGTTTTACATTTAGAATTGGATGAACATTTAGGTGGTATAGAATCATTTTTATACAATTTGTATAATGCTATAGATAGAGAAAAAGTTCAATTTGATTTTGTATCAAGATCAGATAATCCTGCTTATAAATCAGAGTTGACAGAGCTTGGTGCAAATATATTTAAAGTATATTCTTTTAAAAATCCCTTTAAATATATGAATGATTTAAAGCAAATAATTAAAAACGGAGAGTATGATATTATTCATATTCATAAAAATTCTGCAGCTAATATATTGCCGTTTTGTGTTACAAATAAATTTAAAAATATGAAAGTATTTGTACACTCTCATAATACAAAACCTAGCGTTAATGGATGTACTTCTGTTTTACATAATATAAATAAAAAATTTTTATATGATAGTGCAAATAAACATTTTGCTTGTTCGCAAGTTGCGGGAGAATGGATGTATGGGAAAAATATAAAATTCAGAGTTCTTCGAAATGGAATTATAACAAGTAAGTACAGATTTAATAAAGAAAAAAGAAAAATTAAACGGCAAGAACTTAACATACCAAATAGTGCATTTGTAGTTGGGAATGTAGGGAGGTTTGCAGAACAGAAAAATCAAAAGAGATTGGTTGAAGTTTTTGATGAAGTCAAAAAACTTAATCCCAATAGTTATTTGCTTTTAATCGGGGATGGGAATCTGAAAGAAAAAATACAGTTATATGTTAAAGAAAAGAATATAGAAAATGTAAAATTTTTAGGAGTTAGAAATGATATCCCTGATTTAATGATGGCAATGGATGTGTTTGTTATGCCTTCGTTATATGAAGGGTTACCTATTGTAGGAGTTGAAGCACAGGCTGCTGGATTAAATTTATATCTTTCAAATACAATATCGAAAGAAACTCAGCTAATAGATTCAGTTAAGTGGTTTGATTTAAATGAATCTAATAAGAGAATTGCAGAAAGTATAAAAATAGAAATGATAGATGATGAAGAAAGAAAATGTAGAAATGATGATGTAAAGAATCATGGATATGATATAGAACAAACAGCAAAAGAACTGTTATATGAATATGAGGAATGTTTAAGATGATTGAAAATAAAAAAATAAGAATTGCTTATTGCTTGGTAGGATTAGATGGTGGTGTAGGCAACTTTATTTTAAACTATCTAGATCACTTTGATTTGTCAGATTATGAGGTGCGAATAATTGCACATGATTGTAGTTCTGATGTTTATAGGAAAGAATATGAAAAACGTGGATTTAATGTAATTCAAGTAAGGTCAAAAAGAAAAAGTATTATTGGTAATTTGATAGACTTATATAATGCAATTGATGGATGTAATATTGTACATGCGCATATGACACTTACAAATGTATTTCCGTTATTTGTTGCATGGATTCTTGGAATAAAAATTAGAATTTGCCATTCACATTTGGCAGGAAAGATATCATTCAAAAGTAGAGTTTTGTCTTTTATGTCTAGGATTTTTTCTACTGATTTATGGGCATGTGGGCTGAAAGCGGGAGAATATATGTATGGTAAAAAGAATTTTAAAGTAATTCCTAATAGTATAGACTTAGAAAAATTTAAATATGACAAAAAGATTTGCGATAAAGAACGGTTAAAATATAAAATAGATAATGAGACTTTTGTTGTTGGGAATGTTGGACGTTTTACTTATCAAAAGAATCAAAGATTTATTTTGGAAGTCTTTAAAAAATTACAATACGTTATTCCTAATTCTATACTTATTTTGATAGGAGAAGGTGAGGATTATGATGCAATAGAGAAAATGGCTAGAGAATATGGCATATATAATAAAATTATATTTTTAGGTGCGATTAAGGATGTTAACAATAAATTAAATTTGTTTGACTTGTTTATTTTACCATCAAGATTTGAAGGACTTCCAATTTCATTATTAGAAGCACAGGCTATTGGACTTCCATGTATAATATCAGATAATATTAGTGAAGAGGTAGTAATAAATGAAAATGTTTTTAGATTATCGCTGGATGATTCAATAGATAGTTGGGTAAATAGGATAATCGAGCTGAAAAAAGTGGGGAAATGTAAAGATAATTCAAGACTTATTGAAAGCGGTTTTGAAATTAATAATTGTGCTCAAAAGTTGGATTTATATTATAGAAAAATGATAGGAAGTAGAAAATGATACCATATTTAGTGATTTTTGTTTGTTCTATATTTTTTTTGTATGTTAGTGATAAGACTAAAAATAGAGCAATAAAATTTTTATTTACTGTAATTGCAATATTGTTACCAAGTATTTTAGCAGGTTTACGAGACTATTCAATAGGTACTGATGTTGAGCTGTATGGAAATATATGGTTTAAGAATGCATGTTATGCAAATGATTATTTTGAATATGTTCAACATGCAATGTGGGGAAGCATCGGCATAGGATATTCAACATTAAACTATATTGTAGCAATGTTTACTGATAATGCGCATTGGTTTTATTTTATATTAAACTTAATTACAAATTCATTTGTATATTTTGGTTTAAGAAGAAATAGAGATATATGTAGTATACCTGTTGGTTGTATAGTATATTATTTCATTTTTTATGGTATTTTTTTAAATGCACTTAGACAATCAGTGGCAGTCGTAATTGTATTCTGGGGATTTTATTATATACGAAATAATAATTTAATTAAGTATATACTTACAGTAATCTTGGCATCGATGTTCCATTCTACCGCATTGATTGCGATTGTGTTGTATGCTATTCATTGGTTTGTTAATATGAAAAATAGCAGTACAAGAAGGAGTATATTAATAGTTTGTTTAGCTGCTGTTTCGTTAGAATTTTGGAATATCGTTACAGTTTTGTCTAAGTATGGTTTTATTTCAGATAGATATAGTATTTACGGAAATAATTTATCTTCTGGCGGTGGGTTTATAATTAGAATTATTTTTTATGGTTTCTTTTGTTTTGTTTTATATTTTCTGGCTAATTATTCAAGTAACTCATTACTAGAAAATGATTTTAAAATTTATAATTTAATTTCCGTATTGTTTAGTGTACTATCTGCAAGAGATGCTCAAAGTGTTAGAATAGTAATGTATTATGATATATTTTTAATATATTATTTTTCTTATATATTAAAAAATAATTTAATAGTAAAAAGAAATAAAGCAGGTTTTAAAATTATTATGATAGTATTGCTTATTTTATATTGGATTGTAGTTTTTGGAATTAGAAAATCAGATCAAATTGTTCCATATCAGTTTATGAGGAGATAGCATGGAAAGATTAGTTTCAATAATAATACCGGTTTATAATGTACAAAACGAATTAAAGTCATGTGTAGATAGTGTTATATCACAAACCTATAAAAATATTGAGATTATTATTATAGATGATGGGTCTACAGATGGATCAGCAAAAATCTGCGATAATTATGAAAAAAAAGACAATCGAATTAAGGTAATTCACAAATTAAATGGAGGATTATCAGATGCAAGAAATTGGGGATTGGAATACGCAAGAGGAGAATATGTATATTTTTTGGATTCTGATGATTTAATTAAAGTAGATACTATCGAGTTGCTAGTATGTTATTGTGAAAAATATGATGCGGAAATTGGAATATCATGGTTTTGTAGTTTTTATTCAGATTCACAATTAAAGAATTTATTAATTAGCTGTGGGAATAAAGATATTGAAATTATGAGCAAAAAAGAAGCAATAAAAAAAATGATTCTTCCAGGAAATTATGATCATAGTGGATGTGGAAAATTATATAAAAGAAGCTTGTGGAAAGACGTGGCTTTTCCGAAAGGAAAGCTATATGAAGATTTATATACAACATATGATTTGTTCTATAAGGCTAATAAGGTAATTTATCTTTTGGAACCTAAATATTTATATAGACAAAGAATTGGATCTATTATGAATTCAAAGATTGACGTAAAGCATTTGGAACTTCTTGATATATCAGATATGGTATCAGATAAATTAGTTAATTGGTATCCAGAATTTAAAGAAATTATAAGAAATAAACAAACTCAAACATATGCAAATTTATTATTTAAAATAATGAATTATGATAGAAAAACGTATAAGGAGACTCAAAAAAGAATAGTTTCATTATGTAGAAAAAATGTTGTGAAATGTTGTTGCTCACCATATATGAAAATAAATGATAAAGTAAAAATAATTTTAATATCGCTGAATAAATCAATATATCCATTTTTTTATAAAATAGCAATAAAGAAAAATATGAAAGGGGAAAATTATGATTCCTAAAGTAATCCATTATTGTTGGTTTGGGGGGAATCCCTTACCTGATTCGGCTAAAAAATGTATTAATAGTTGGAAAAGATTTTTTCCAGATTATACAATCTTAGAATGGAATGAAACTAATTTTGATTTTAATTGTAATGCATATGTAAGAGAAGCATATGAATCAAAAAAGTGGGCATTTGTTAGTGATTATGCGCGTTTTTGGATTTTATATCATAATGGAGGCATTTATTTTGATACTGATGTTGAAGTGATAAAGTCATTTGATGATATATTAGATATAGGTGGATTCATGGGACAAGAAGCAAGTGTCCCTTCTGATGTGAAATTAATTGATAAGAAAGATAAGATTTTGGGGGATTCGATAGTTGTTAACCCTGGGCTAGGCATAGCCGTAGAACCTGGTCTACAGCTATATAAAGAACTTTTAGATTTGTATGATAGATTACATTTTATTAAACATGGCGAGATAGATACAACGACGATATGTGTTTATACTACAAACATTTTAAAAAGATATGGATATAATGAGAAAAATGAGAAGATTCAAAACATAGCAGGAATCACCATTTATCCACCAGAGTATTTCTGTCCATTGAATTATAAAACTGGAGAAATTGTAATGACAGATAATACACATAGTATACATTGGTATGGTGCTACTTGGAGTTCTGACTTTGATATTAAAATGTCAGAAAAAAGAAGATTTTATATAGAAAAATATGGTGAAGATAAAGGTCAAATGTATTTTAGAATAGCCACAATTCCAAAGCGATTAGGAAGAGCAATGAGTGAAAGAGGTATTTGGGGCACAGTTATATTTTGTATAAGAAAGATAAAAATATTTTTCACTAACCATAGAAAAAACAGAGTATAATTATTTTTTGATTATGCAAAAATTATAAATATAATATGGAAAGGTTTGTCATACATTATGAGTAAATCCTATTATGAATTGAAACATAGAAAGACAAGAGTAGTTTTTGTTGCTAATTATGCTGCATTTTATTCGGGCAATTTTATTGCTTCTTTAACTGAATTGGAGAAACAATTAATAAGACGAGGTATTACTGTTTTATATGTTTTTCCCAAAAATGCACCATTCTGTAATTGGGAAGAAGGGGGAAAATTTGATGAACACCATGCGATTTATACTGTTGATTTTGAACCACATGCCTTGACAGTTGAACTTAAAAACATAGTTAGAAGTGAAACAGAGGATTCATATACAATTATTCATATGCATTTTTTGGCGTGGAAGGACATTGGGATTATTACAAGGAAACTAAAAAATGAAAATTGTATGTTTGTTGCACAAGAGCATATGCGTGTGGATTTTGGCAGAGGGCATTCAGGACTGACATTAATGAGAAAGTGTAAAGCTTATATTAAGCAGGTGCTATATAAGTATGCAACTGCTAAATGTAGGATGATTGGTGTGAGTGATGCAGTATATGAAGATCTTTGCCAAATTAGAGGTAAGAAATCTCAAACATATATGGTTCGAAATGCTATTTCGACGAGTCGGTTAGATGGTAGTAGGTGCAATTCACTTAACTTGAATCCTTTGCGTGATGTAGTAATTTTTGGTACTCATTTTGAGCGTAAGGGGGTTGATATAGCTCTTAATGCTGTTATTGAGTCAGAACTTCCAGTTCGTTTAGTGGTACTTACTCATCACGAACAGGATGCTGAGAAACGGTTGGATGCACTTTACCCTAGTTGGCATAAATATGCGGTAGTTGAGCATGTGGTGGAAGACATTGCAACTGTTTATGACTATGCTCTTTGCTTTATTTCACCATCTCGATCTGAGGCATTTGGATATGCAGTGGTGGAGGCTGCTTATTGTGATACTCAGGTAATTGCTTCGGACATACCGGGCCAGAACTCGATTCGATGTGTTCCGGGAATTCAATGGGTTAAGGCTGATAGTGTTGATAGTTTGGTTGACGCTTTGACGTATTGTTATGAAATTAAGAGTAATCAAAGTGAAATAATTAAAGTACAGAAGGAAACGCAACGAGCTTATATCCGTGAACACTTTGGATTGAATGTGTGGTGTGACGAGATTATGAAGGTATATGGGCTGTATGAGGTGTAATAAAATGGAGTATTAAAATGAATAAGTATAAATATTTATTAAAGAATATAGGGCTTTTGACACTGAGTAATTTCGCTACAAAATTTCTTGGCTTTTTTTTGGTTCCATTATATACAAACATTTTGACAACAACTGAATATGGAACTTATGACATTTTTAATACTACAATTGGTGTTTTACTTCCAATTCTTACATTAAATATTCAAGAAGCAGTTATGCGGTTTTCGATTGATAGAAAATACAACAGGAAGGCTATTGTAACCATTGCTTCTAAATATTTAATATTGTCAAATCTGATTGTACTAGTGGGGTTATTAATTAATAATTCGTTTGGAATTAGTGCCATTATAAAACAATATTCTATATATTTCTTTTTAATGTTTTTATGTCAGTCAGTGTCGGGAATGATAACGATGTATGTAAGAGGTATAGACAGAATTGCAGACCTTTCGGTATCAAGTCTTTTGGCTTCCATAATCACTATATTATTAAATGTTTATTTTTTAGTAGTTCTTCAGTGGGGATTGGCTGGATATTTTTTAGCTAACATTATAGGACCAATAATTCAATCTATATATTTGATTTTAAGGTCGAATATTATTAGAGATTTTAACATGAAAAATCCATATAAAAAAGAAAAAAAAGAAATGATGGACTATAGCAGACCATTAATTGCCAATAGTATTGCATGGTGGATAAATAATGCGTCAGACAGATATATAGTTATTTTCTTTTGTGGACTTGCTGAAAATGGTATCTATTCTGTTGCTTCAAAAATTCCATCTATTTTAAATATTTTTCAATCTATATTCAATCAGGCTTGGACTTTATCAGCAGTAAAAGATTTTGATTCAGAAGATAAGCATGGCTTTTTTTCAAATACATATAAAGCATATAATTGTATGTTGGTGATTGTTTGCTCGGGAATAATTGTATTTGATAAAGTTATTGCAAAATTTCTTTATGCGAAAGATTTTTTTGTAGCTTGGAGGTATGTTCCATGGCTGACTATAGCTATTTTATTTGGTGCGATGTCAGGATATATTGGTGGATTTTTTGCGGCAGTTAAAGATTCAAAAACTTTTGCAAAGTCTACTATATATGGTGCAGTCACTAATCTGATATTGAATTTGATTTTCACCCCATATATGGGCGCGTTAGGAGCTGCAATTGCTACAGCTATTTCTTATTTTGAAGTGTGGGCATTTAGATATTGGCATTCAAAAAAGTTTATTAAAATTAGAATTAATATTAGCAGAGATTTATTAAGTTACATTTTATTGATTATACAATCAGTGATTATTTTATTAGATACACGAAGTATACAATTATATTTAATTGAAATATCAATATTTGTTATCATAATGATACTTTATAGTAAAGATTTAATTTTGCTTTTTAATAAAGGGGGAAAAATAGTGTTTAGGAAGGAAAAGCAGAATGAATAGTAAAAAAATAGGTATTATTACATGGTTTACAGGACCAAATTATGGAACAAATCTTCAGGCTATAGCTCTTCAATATTATTTAAGAAAACAGGGATATGAAGTTAATATAATTAATTATGAAGTACCATATCTGAGACAGACGAAGACAATAAAAAAATTGATTAGAAAAGTAATATATCAGCCCAAGGAATTGGTAAAAAAATATGCTTTAAAACTTGTATATCAGCCCAAAAATTGGATTGTGAAATATGCATTAAATAAGTATAGAAATGAGATAGAAGAACGTGATAATAAACTAACTGTGGCAATACAGAAAAATTGTGTTTTAACATCAAAAGTTAGAAATCTCAATGAACTTATTAATATCTGTAATAGCTATGATTTGTTAATATGTGGCAGTGATCAAATTTGGAATCCTAATTGGTATAATAGGTTTTATTTTGCTGATTATGATGAAATTACAACAAGACGTATAGCATATGCACCAAGTATGGGAGTTAATGCAATATCAGATACAGTAATTCCAGATATAAAGCGAAGTATTAGTAAATTTGATTATGTTTCAGTTCGTGAAAATAAAGCGGCTGATTTGTTAGAAGCATGTACAGGTAGAAGACCTACAGTTGTTGTAGACCCAACTTTTCTGTTATCAAAAGAAGAATGGGAATGCATTTTTGAATTAGAAAAAACAGAAGATCAAGATTATATTTTGGCTTTTTTCTTAAATGATGAATATAATCATTTAAAAGCAACAAGAAAATTTGCAAAAAGAAATTCATGTAGGTTAATTTTAATTCCATATAAGGGAATGACGTATTTACAATCTGCAGATATTTGTGCAGATGCAGGATTGGAGGATATGCTACGACTAATAAAAAATGCCAAATATGTTGTTACAGATTCATTTCATATTACGGTTTTTTCAATCATTTTCAATAAACAGTTTTTTACGTTTCAACGTTTTAAAGATGATGCATTTACATCACAAAATGTAAGAGTTATCAATTTATTGGAGTTGACCGGGTTAGAGGGAAGATTGATTCCATTTAGGTCTAAAAATATTGTGGATATAGATAATATAATATATAGTGAATGTATGATTAAACTTGATAATGAGATTAAAAATAGTAAAAAATATTTAAAAACAGCAGTAGAGCAATCTAATGAAAATTGAGAAAAAAGTATGTGATTAAATATATGAGTATAAGGAAAGGATATGGTAATTTCGTATTTTAATTACCATAATAAACATAATGGAAAAAGTTACTGCAATTGTTGCAATTTATAAATCAGAAAGATTTTTACCTAAGTTATTGGATTCAATAATTAATCAAACGTGGAAAAATCTTGAAATTTTACTTGTGGATGATGGCTCTCCGGATAATAGCGGATTAATCTGTGATGAGTATGCAAAAAAGGATGAGAGAATAAGAGTAATTCATAAAAAAAATGGTGGAGCATGTGAAGCCAGAAATGTAGGTCTTGCGGAAGCTACAGGTGAATATATACTTGTAATTGATGGAGATGATTGGTTAGAAGAAGATTATGTCGAATATCTTATGAACTTAATACATGAAACGGGTTCGGACATGGCAATGACGGATAAAATTTTTACTACACGGGATAGAAACCAGATAGAACATGATAGGATAGAAACTTGGACCCCTGAAGAAGCATTTTGTGGCATCATCTATCCTAAAATTCCTATTGGACCGTGGAATAAGATATATAAGACTTCTTTATTAAAAGATAATCATATTGATTTTAACCGTCCATGGTCAGGTGAGGGGTTATATTTTTCAGCAATGGCTGCATCGTGTTCAAATAGAGTTGGTGTTGGTCATAAAAAAATTTATAATTATCGTTTAAATAATGAAAATAGTGGATTGACTCATTACAATGTTGTGATGGGAACAAATGCATTAGAAAATATAAAATATATTAAAGAAAATAGAGTAATTAAGACGAAAAGGACAGAGAACGCCTGCAATTGGCATATTTGGAAAAATTATGGATATATTCTATTTTTGATTGTTGCAACAAATTCTGTTTCGCAAAATAAAGTCCTTTATAAAGATTGTATTCATAATATACGAGTAAGATTGATTAAAGTCATAATTCATTCAGAACTCGGAGTTAAGACAAAAATCAAAATGCTAATACAAGGATTGTCACCTGTAAGATGGGCAAAGAATGATATAAAACAGCAGCTTGCAGCTTTTAAAGCGGATACAATGGAGTAATGAAGGGAAAAAACAATGGGATTAAAATCAAAAATAAAAAAAATATTAGCACAAAAGGAATATTTACCTATTTCTCATCCAATTTCTGCGATTAAAGAATTCGAAGGAAAAGTTGTATTAATCTCAGGTTCTGGGGGAATTGGTTTGTCAATTGCAAAGTCGCTTATGGAATCGGGTGCTTCTGTAATAATTGCTGGAACTAATGAGAAAAAACTTGACAAAATAAGTAAAGATATCAGTGTAGATACTGTAATAATGAATTATTCGAGGCCGGAAACTTTCAAAGATGTTATAGGAAGGGTGACAGAAAAATATGGACATCTTGATATTTTTATTAGTTCCGCTGGAGTGCATACAGAAAATGTTAATTTTTGGGCAATGAATCCGGAAGAGTTTGACAGAGTGATGGATATCAATCTAAAAGGGGTATTTTTTGCGTGTCAATCTGTTGGTAAATATATGATCGATAATAATATTAAAGGAAGCATTCTACTCATATCATCATCTAGAGGCTCAGAACCGGCATGGTCTCCATATGGAATTTCTAAATGGGGCTTAAAAGGGTTAACGGAAGGACTCGGACAAATATTTATACCTTATGGAATAAACGTTAATTCTATTGCTCCCGGCTCTACGGCTACTGGGTTAATTGGCATTAAAGATGGAGATAGCATTACATCTGAAGAAAATGGGATGGGAAGATTAGTTATGCCGGATGAAGTTGCTACTCTTGCAAAGTTACTTGTAAGCGACGCAGGTAAAATGATTGATGGTGAAGTAGTGCATATTGCAGCTGGCAGGGGAACCTTTGATATAAGATAAGTAAAGGACTGGTAATCATTTGCAACAGTTTTTTACATGGAGTTTTACTAAGAGAATAGTTATATTTGCAGGTTGTGAATCAAACATTTTTAAAAGTATTGTTTCTTTTGCGATTTGTATGTTAATTACAATTATACTTCATGAATTATTTGAAAAACCAATTATAAAATTATTAAAACATACATAAAGCTTGCTTTAAATGTTAATAGAAGGTGGGGCGATTATGAAAAGTTGCTATGAAAATTTTAAAAAGGAAAATAGAATAAAATTATTCGGTCATGAAGATGCTGGCAAAGAAGAAGATTCAAGATTGTCTTCTTATTATTATAAGACAGTTCAGTATGAAGATGTTATGTCAGATATTGGATTGCAAATTGTGATGGGAGAAAAGGGAACTGGTAAGTCAGCATTATTGAAAATGGCATATATTGACTGCGAGAAGTGTGATATAGTTCCAATTTGGATTAGATTGGATGATTTGTCTGAATTATATTCGGACATTTTGCGAGATGATGACTTGTATTCCCTTAAAACTTTGTGGAAAAAGGCAATAAGCAAGATGATAATCATGAATCTTGTGTCTAATATGAATTTTATAAAGCGTGATGATTGTGAAAAGGCGGTTTCATGGGCTTACAATTATGGTTATAAAGAAAGAGATTTTATATCTAGAGCCACCCAGATTTTAAAGCCTATATATGAAAATTATGCAAAGATTGATGGTGACTTAACTTGCGGAGAGCATCATATTTTGCCTAGATTTTTAAAGAAGAGACAGATTCGCATTTTTTTAGATGATTTTGATTTGGATTGGCAAGGTAAAGCATCTGATATAAAAAGGGTTAAGAGTTTACTTCTATCATTGAGTGATATGACAAGTGATATGAAAGGGGTATCAGCAAGAATTGCATTGCGTACTGACGTGTATGAAATGATTAGATTGGAAGAATTTTCAGATAAATTTGAAAGTTCATTGATTAAATGCAAATGGAATAATCAGGAAATCATGATTGCCTTAGCAAAACGTATATGTACGTATTTTAATGAAGAATTTGACGAGTCAATCTTAGACGATCCATCTAATTTGCAATATAACATTGCTAAGTATTTGGAACTTGTATTTGTGCCTAAATTTGATAGAAGTACCAAGGTTTGGGCTGATGCACCAACTCACAGAGTTATTTATTCTTTGATACGTAGAAAACCAAGAGATATGGTTAAATTATGTTATAGTGTAGCGGAAGAGGCATATAACAAAAAATTGGATAAAATAGATGCATCGTGTTTTTTAGCAGTACTTGAAAATTATTCAGGAGAGCGTTTCAAGGATTTAGTTAACGAGTATAAGAAACAAATGCCTTTAATAGATAAGTTGCTAATGGCAATGGCGCCTACTCGTTCCGAAATGGAGAGTAAACAGGTTGAGAGATATGTTTATTCGACGCAGGAGCTATATGAAAAAATAAAGGGTATACAGAATAATATATCAGTTAATATGTATACACCGGATAGAGAGAATATGGGAATGGCAGATTTTCATCAAATAGCTCATTTCTTATATAAAGTTGGATTTATTACTGGAAGAAAAAGAAATATGTCTGGTAAGATTGAACGTGTCTATTATGATGAAAAGCCATATTTGTTAGAGATTAATGTTGGAGATAAAGGTTATTCATGGGAAATACATCCTGCGTATAGAGGTGCTTTAGCTACAGGAGCCAGTGACAATTGGCAAAATACACTTAGAATCGATGAAGATAATTGATATAAATATGTTCGCAGTAGACTTTATCTATTAAAATAACTTTTGTAGGTATAAATTTGTTTTATAAGAAGAATCATACATAAGGAGACCAAAAAATGGGAAAATACTTCGGTACAGACGGCTTCCGCGGTGAAGCCAACGTAAATTTAACACGCCCTCTAACTCAGGCTGTGCATAAACAACAGCCGCACAATTCATAGAGCCAGC
>OHAE01002117.1_pt1 | contig 12880 bp, 7 predicted proteins | sample 1577061 | NCBI WGS metagenome assembly OHAE01 (sample SAMEA3541535, study PRJEB24748) | human gut metagenome | biome: human gut; feature: human-associated habitat; material: faeces | place: China | collected 2012
ATTGCAACTGCGATGTCGTTCATTTTCGGTGTTTTGGGCACATATATTGGCGGAATTTGGGATGATTTGTTCTCTCTGATTACCAATATCATGCTGGTGATTCCGGGGTTGCCTCTGACCATCGTGATTTCTGCATTGATGCCTTCGCCTGCATCTGTGCTTTCTTCTGCCGTAGTACTGGCAGATGCTGAAGAAGTAAGTGTCTCTGCAGACCCTACTGCAGTCTGAGTTTCTTTCTTAAAATATTTATCCGACACCATATTCACTGCCTGAAATACCAGACCTGCCACCAGACCAAAAATCACAGCCAGCGTAATAGTATTTCCTGCTTTCCTTCCCAAACCGGAAGATGCTGCCTTATCATTATGAAGTCTGTGATGTCTTCCTTTCTTTTTTTCCTCAGGCTTCTTCTCCTGTTCATCAACCTGATAATGCGCATATCTGGGTTCCGAAGATTGGGACTCAAAACCGCTGTCTTTGGATGAATTTCCGGAAGTATCTGAATTATTGCTGGAAGCGTAATAATTTCCATTGTCTGTGCTTCCTGCACCATCTGAATTTCTGCTGCTGGTATATCTGTAATGATAAGTTACATTTTCATTCAGTTCATCTTCGGGGGCCGCTGTCTGATCCGATGCAGCCGATCCGGATTCATCTGTATTCTCTGGCTGTTGGGAGCTGCCATCCGTTTTCTCTGGCTCCTGTCCCCAATTCCATTCATCACTCATTTTCTGCTCCCTTCTATGTTCATAAACAGTGCTGCTGTTCACGTTGGAATCTGCAGCATTCTGTAACATTTTCTTTTATTTATGATACAAGTTTAGCAAGCAATTGTGTTGAAAATGTGATAGATTCATTAAGAAAAGGTGACACGAAAAAAAGTGTCACCTTTCATAGCCACAGTCCCTATTCACGAAGTGCATAACTGTAAAAACACTGAACAGTTACTCGTTTTTCCAATATTCACGGTTCATAGTACAAAACAAAATCACCTTTTTCGGCAGCTTTTTATATCTTTTTCCAAGAAAATATCCCATATATTTGAAGCCACTTTGCCCTGCCAGCTTGGGAACCAGCCAGATATGCCCTGTTTTTATAAGATAAGCCAGGCTCTTTTTCACAAGGCGAAGTCCCTCTCCCTCTGATGGTACTCCCTCAAAAATCTCCGGATGATCTGCCTGGGAAACACCCAGATCAAAATTCCGGTGAAACTGCTGTCTGCATGAATAATTGTGTGAATGGATCACACAGGCATCTGCAGCATAGGCAATTCCATATCCCCGCTTTGCCATAGTTCCTGCATAGATCATGTCTTCATTAAAAATAGCTTTTTTTACAAAACCGCCAATTTCCTCATAAATACTTTTCTTATAAGCTGCACACACATTGGAGCAAAAATAAGTTTTTATTCCATATATGCCAGTATCTTTTTCCCATTTTATAGAAGAAGTTTCCGGATAATTAAATCTTCTGGTGTATTTTTCCAGGTAAGCACAGTCCTCCCGAGCCAGCTGTCTTGCGTAGGCAGCTCCAACTTTGGAATTTTCCTGCAGTGGACGGATCAGATTTCCAATCAGATTTCTGTCTGCCGGAACTGCATCCTGAGTCATAAATACCATAATATCTGAATCAGACAGTCTTGCTCCCCGGCATCTGGTTCCACCGTGGTCAAAATCCGCCTTTTTCAAATGTACCACGTCCACTTTTGGAAATTTTTTCTCCCAGGCCGTGTTCCAGAATTTCTCTTCTGTATTCATAACAAGAATTTTTTCCACTGGATAATTCTGTGTGGAAAGAGAATCCAACAACTTCTCAAATTCTTTTCCCGGACGGTATGCAGGAATAATTACGTCAACTGTTTCCATAGTATCTCTCCTCTTTCAGGTTCTGCACGAATAAATATACTTTCGCAATATGGTAACAATGCTGGCAGAGCGCACATCCTTTTCGCGAAAAAGGGACCACTTCCTTTCGGATGGTCCCTTTAAATTTTCAATCATGGAATATTTATCTACTGATCAATATCCGCTTCCATCTTCGAAACCGCCATCGCCGGAGCTGTCTCCACTATAATCTCCGCCGCTGTAGTCTCCTCCATTATCGTAACTGCTTCCAGAATCACTTCCACTGTCATAACTGCCATCGCTATAATCGCCGCTATCGTCTCCACTATAGTCGTTTCCGCTGTCATAGCTATTGTCGTAGCTGTTATCATAGCTGTTGTCGTAGCTGTTATCATAGCTATTGTCGTAATCGCTTCCACCATAATCGTTGTAATCATAGTTTCCGCTTCCGTCACCCTGCCATACAATATCAGAAGAATTTCCTGCTTCATTACTTGCAATCGGAGACTGGTCAACCAAGGTATCTGCACCGCCTACAAGCTCAATGATCCGGGCATTCGCCTCCACGATGTTCTGTGACGGCTGGTAATTCTCATCAGCACCATACAGAAACTTATGAAGTTCCTTTACATTATCCTCCAGCGTGTCTGCAACAACCATGCTGGCCTTCTTCACATCCGCAAATTTGTACTTGGCTGGGAAACCGGTAGTATCTGCAATGTTATACCCCATCAGCGTCGGAATCAGGTTCAGAATCTCAGTCTTCGTGATGGATGTGGAAATCATAGGAAATACCTCGTCCATAATATTGAAAATGGTGGTAATTCCTGCTGCCTTTGCTTTGTCAACCATCATTCCGATCACACGGCGCTGACGCTCAGTACGTCCCATATCCATGCTTGCAGTGTAACGGATACGACAGTAAGAAACTGACTGTACACCATTCAGATGGTATGTTCCAAGGATTTCCTCCTCGTTCTCCGGCTTGGGATCCGGCAGTTCTACTGGCGTGTAGCTTTTGCCGGTCTCCTGGGAAGTTTCTATACAATAGTCATTCATAAACACCATTTCCGCATAGGAAAGAGGAATATCAAGACCGCCAAGTGCATCTATTGCAGCTACCATTGCATTAAAATTAACAGTTACGTAATCCGTAATTTTCAGGTCAAGCATGGTATTCAGCATGGAAATGGCCTGTTCCGGACCACCATATGCGTAAGCAGCATTTGCCTTGGTATAAGTATCATTTCCAATATCCAGAAGAGTATCACGATATACGGAAGCAAGCTTCACCTCTTTGGTATCATTATTAATACTTGCAATGATAATGGTATCACTGTTCTGTGCATCAAGCGCAGCATTCTTGGAACGCTGGTCGATTCCGAAAAGTGCATAAGTTGTATAGCCAGACATCTGTGGTGCTGTCACATTCGTAACAATCTTGCTCTCATCCAGCTGAGGTGTCTCAATCTTGTTCAATCTGGAATCAATCTGTCCATATACATACAATCCGCCAATAAACAGCAAAAGACAGATAATTTCCACAATAAACAAAGCAGTCCTCTTTTTTCTACCAGGTCTTGCCATTTTTCTTTCCTTTCTCAATACGCATTCTTATTAATGAATCCTTTAAAGATCGTCATAAACATTATCTTGATATCAAGCCCTACAGTCCAGTTCTCGATATAGTAAAGATCACACTCAATCCTCTTGCGGATGGAAGTGTCACCTCTGTATCCGTTTACCTGTGCCCATCCGGTCAGCCCGGGTCTTACCTGGTGCTTCACCATATATCTCGGAATCTCTTCACGGAACTTTTCCACAAAAAATGGTCTCTCAGGTCTTGGCCCTACCAGACTCATATCTCCCTTTAAAATATTAAAAAGCTGGGGAAGTTCATCAAGGCTGGTTCTTCGCATAAATCTGCCGATTGCTGTAACCCTGGGATCATTTTTTACTGTCCAGGCTTTCTTCTCCTCTGCCTCCGGCTGAATCTCCATAGAACGGAATTTATACATCCAGAAAGTCTGATTATGGAGACCCACACGTTCCTGACGGTAGATCAGCGGTCCAGGAGAAGTGAGCTTTATCAGCGCACATAGTACCAGCATGATCGGCGACGCCACAATGATTCCAATAATGGAGCCACAGATATCCATTATTCTTTTTATCATGGCATTAAAAGTATTACTAAGAGGAACATACCGGATATTGATCACCGGAAGTCCCAGAATATCCTCTGTATATGGTTTCGTAGGAATGATCTTATTATAATCCGGAATAAATTTTGTATGCACTCCTGATTTCTCACAAAGCGCTACAATCTCCTCCAGTCGGTAATATTCACTTAATCCCAGTGTAATCGCAATCTCGTCAAGCCTGTTCTCCGGCAGGATCACGTTTAGATTGGCAATTCTTCCGATCACCTTGACGCCTTTATACATGGTACCTGCAGTAATATTGTCATCCAGAATGCCTCTTACCACATATCCCCACTGAGGGTTCTGCTGAATGCGGTCAATATACTCTTCTGCTGCCCGGCTGTACCCAACCAGTACTACCTGTTTCTGGTTCAGTCCTTTCTTTCGCATTTTGCGCAGGCTGTAGAAAATGAACATTCTTGCTCCCCAGCTTGCCACAATGCAGATTCCGTAAAACATATACAGTACGGAACGGGAAATATCGCCTTCTTCAATGGTATACAAAATAAATGTAGTGATCAGAATACCAAGAGAATTGGCTTTCACAATATTAGACAGCACAAGACGTCTTCCCTGCATACGCATTGGTTCATACAGCGAAAACGCATGATACAGCAGAATATATGCCGGCAGAATAAATACCAGTGCAGACATATACTGCTGGAAGCTTCTGGCCCGGACTGCATTTGCTGCAAAAGGTCCGATAAATCTCAGCGCCCAGGCAAACATATAAGATAACGTAATTACACAGGCATCTATAACGACATGGAGCCGACTGAAGTTCTTCTGATTATCTTTAATCAATCTCTGCCACCTCTGCCCTTCTTCGCATGTTGCTGGTTCTGTCACTCACAGCAACCTTCACAAACCTGTTCCTGCTGCGCGTTTCATCCACATCTCACGCTTTAAGCACTATCTGGTCTGTGACTTTCTCTATCTTATAATAGATAAAACAGAATTGCAATAAATTCTTCATACATTAATGTGAAAAATAGTTACGAAATACTAACGAATCACTTCTGCACAAACTTTTTATACCATAAATCTGTAAATTATATTCCACCACAGTTCCAGCTGGATTCTGGCGTATCTTCCAAGATTTCTCATGTGGAACTTCACTTTTTTATTTCTATGACTGATCTGGACCCCATTTTTGATTCCTGCCACATACTCCCTGCCCATTCCCTTCTGGGAAAAAAACAGGATCTTCATGCCAAAGCCCGGCACCAGAAAAGGTAGATTCAAAATAATCTGAAGAACCGGCATATTTTTGTAGATCAGATAAATATTATTTCTTGAAGAATATCTGGTCTTAAACTGATTGTATCTGGATCCGCTTGTTCCGCTGCCTACATGATAGACCAGTGCAGCTGGCACATACCAGTTCTCATATCCAAAGATCCTGGCACGATAGCCCACATCAATATCTTCCAGATATGCAAAATGCTCTTCATCAAAATATCCGATTTTCTCAAAAACCTTCTTACGGTAAATAGCTGCGCCAGCGCATGAAGCAAATATCCGCCCTTCCTTCTCAAAGGAATGAATATCCTTTCCTTTGCCCCGGGCATATGCCCAGCCAAGAGCAGAATAATAATTTCCTGCATCATCCAGTTTATTCCGGTCATGATAACAGATCATCCTTGCACTGCAGGAGAAGGCCTTCTTATGACGCTTTATAGCTGCCAGCATTTCCCCCACAAAATTCTTATCTACTTCTGTATCGTTATTCAAAAGGAGCACATAAGGTGTCCGTGATGCATAAATCCCCTCATTTACAGCTCTTGAAAAGCCGAAATTATCTGGCAGCTCCACAATGTGTACCCAGGGAAAGTTCCCCATTACAAAGGCAACGCTTCCATCTGAGGATCCATTGTCCACCAGAATGGTCTCAAAATTCTGAAACGCCTGCTGCTCCAGGCTTGAAAGCACACCCTCCAGATATGCCATCCCATTATAATTGGGAATAATGACTGATACTTCCTGCATAATGTCTTCTTAGTCTTCCTCCTTTTTGCCGGTCATGCCCGGAAGTGGTCTTAAAGAATAATTCCACTTGGTCAGGGAAAGATTCTTATTATAATTGGGATCACCGTTCTTCAGAATATCGATCCAGTTACATCTCATATATTCGATTTCCCGCTGGAAACGTCTGACTTTCACCTCATTGTTCTCTGCTCCGCGGGTCTTGGATTCCATATGGTAAAGCCTTGCATAAGGATCATAAACCACCAGATAACCTGCTTTCGTAGTCTTCAGGCACAGATCCACATCGTTAAAGGCGACTGCAAGTTCTTCTGTGAAGCCGCCCACTTTGTCAAAAGCACTGCGCTTCATCATCATACAGGCTGCAGTTACAGCGCTCATATCCTGTAAAATAGACGCCTTGTGGAGATATCCGGTACGATCCGCAGGCATATCCACAAACATATGACCTGCAATTCCACCAATTCCGATCACACAGCCTGCGTGCTGGATGGTATTGTCCGGATAGATCAGTTTCACACCTACTGCTCCCACTTCTCTTCGCTGACACACCCCCAGCATTTCTCCCATCCAGTCCTCTGTAATGACCGTTACATCATTATTCAGAAAAAGGAGATATTCACCTCTGGCATTTTTAACCCCAAAGTTGTTGATCGCGGAATAGTTGAATTCCTTTTTCCAGCAGATCAGATGGATCCTGGGATCCTCTGAAATCTTCCTGTAATAATCAAAAATCTCATCTGTAGTGCTGTTATTCTCCACGATAATGATCTCATAATTGTCGTAGAGTGTGTTCTTCTTAATAGATTCCAGGCATTTCTCCAGAGTTTCCTTCTCGTCTTTATTGGGAATGATAATGGAAACAAGCGGATGTCCCTGTACCGGGTATTTCACTCTGTAAAATCCAAGATCCGGAGTATGGCTTACAGTGCCTTTTACTCCAGTCCTCTCAAGATGCGCCTCGATAGCACGTTTGCCTGCTTCAAAAGCGTACATCTTACTTGCAGGATTATCAGCAGTAGATGCCTTGTGGGTACGCCAATGGTACAAAATCTCCGGTACATGCACCACTTCCCTGGCTTTTTCCACACAACGGAAAATAAAATCATAGTCCTGTGCACCGTCAAATTCCCTGCGGAATCCGCCCACTTCTTCTACCAGCTGCCGCCGCACAACAAAAAAGTGACAAATATAGTTATTGGAACGAAGCAGATCAATATTAAAATCCGGCTTCAGATGCGGCTGAAAATGCTCGTCCAGTTCAGCAGTCACTTTATCCTCATCTGTGTATACTGCATCCCCGTGCTCATGCTGGTTCAGTGCATTCACAACCTCGTAAAGAGCATTTGGCGCAAGAAGATCATCATGATCCAGAAGCCCTACAAATTCTCCCTTTGCCATGGCAAATGCAGCATTGGTGTTCTCTGCAATCCCTTTATTCTCAGTGAGCTCCTGCCAGCGTACTCTCCTGTCCCTGCTGCTGTATTCTTCCAGCACTTTTCTCATAGACTGATCTTCCGGACTTCCATTGGCAATGCAAAACTCCCAGCTCTCATAGGTCTGTGCTTCCAATGAATCAATCATCTGCCGCAAGAATAATTCCGGAGTACGATAAGCCGGAACTACCACGCTGATAAGAGGTGCGTAAGCAAATTTTTTCTTTCTTTGTTTGTCAAGGACCGTCTGGTCCGGCACATATGCCGCGTACCAGGGACCATAAGGGATCTCCTCCGGCTCAAAGCGCTCGTGCAGCCGTATCCAGAACTCCCTGGGACCATAATGCTTCAGATACAAAAGTCCCTTCTGGATCATGTAAGGAGATAATTTTTTGAAGAAACGAGACCACTGGATCCGTCCCTCTGATCCGTTTTTATCGCTCATATTAAAATCCTTTGCTTTTATAATGACCCTATTTTAACATTGAAGAAACAATTTTGCAAGGAAGCTGTAAAAGAAAGGTTGAATTGAACCACATTTTAGGATATGATTATATTTGTATTATATTTTTTTATTTTACAGGAAAAATATACTATATGTTATACTTGCAGCAGAATTGTATCTGCACTGTCAGAAAGAGTGTTACGATGCTGTTCACAGACATCACTGCAGATACCATTATTTTAATACAGGAGTTCATTATACTATGAAAAAGCGAAAGATAACCTCAGTTTTTCTGGCTCTTGGTCTTTTCGCATCTCTTCTTTTCCAGGTTCCCATATCTGCAGAAGAGGCAGACCAGAGTGCAGCAGTTGAAGCATCAAGTACCATATCTACCAATTCCATTTCCGGATGGCCCCAGGCTTCCGATATTTCTTCTGAAGCGGCTGTAGTCATGGAGAATACCACCAATACCATTCTCTATTCCAAGAATGCAGACGAAGTACTTTTCCCCGGAAGTACAGTCAAGATCATGACTTGTCTTCTGGCTCTTGAAAATACACAGCTCACAGATGAGGTTACCATGACCGCCACCGGAGTTTCCGGTGTCACAGACGGTGGTGCCAGTATTTCCTCACAGGTTGACGAAGTCTTCACTGTAGAGCAGTGCCTGTATGCCATTATGGTTGCCTCTGCCAATGATATTGCACTGCAGATTGCAGAGCATGTAGGCGGTTCTGTAGACGGCTTTGTCCAGCAGATGAATACCCGGGCACAGGAGCTTGGATGTACCAATACCGTATTCACGAATCCCACCGGACTTCCGGATGACAACCAGCACACTACAGCCCACGACATGGCGCTGATCATGCAAGCCGCCATCCAGAATGAGTCTTTCAGAACCATCGCAGCAGCCACCAGCTACACGATCCCTGCCACCAATAAAGCGGCAGCCCGTAACCTGACCAGCAAATTCACCATGACAGATACTGGCAGCACTGGATTTTACGAAGGATGTATCGGCGGTAAGGAAGGTTATACGGAAGCCTCCGGAAGTACACTGGTATGTGCAGCCCAACGAAATGGCATGACTCTGATCAGCGTAGTCCTGAAAGGTGCTTCCGGTCAGACAGCTCCTGATGCAGCCTCTATTCTCAATTATGGATTCGATCAGTTTGTAACTTTATCCCTTGGAGACAGCGATTTCAGCATTATCTCCGGCGGTGACGTAGTAGTTCCAGCCGGCACCGGTGCCGATAGCCTTACCACAGAAGATTCCCAGAACGGCGACCAGATTGACCGCACCTACCTTTTTAACGGCACTTCTGTGGGATCTGCAGTCCTTGAAGTTGTTCAGTCTGATGATACTGCTTCCGTCCAGGAAGGTCAGCAGCACATGCAGGCGGCCAAGGACTACTCCGATAATCACACTGAAATTCCGTATTTTGTAATTGCCGGTGTATTCTTACTTCTTCTGATTCTTTTGATCTGGAGGATCGTGAAAATTGTAAAATCCTAATAAAAAGCCCAGTCAGGACAGGGTATCTTCCTCTCCCGACTGGGTTTTTATATTAGTTCTGCATCAAACTATTTCATCCTTCTTCTCATACGCCATCCTGAATGCACAATCCCCTCTCACAATACTCAGATTCGGATTGTAATACGGATCACCCTTTTTCAGAAAATCTCCGTAACGTTCCCGGAAATGATCCACCTCTTTCTGAAGACGCGCCTTCTTCTCCGGCGTATTCTCCAGTCCGCGTGACTTAGATTCATAATGGTACAGGCAGGCCTCCGGAGTAAATACAACCAATTTACCAAGTGCCCTTGCCCTAAGACAGAAGTCAATATCATTCAGTCCCACTGCAAAGCTTTCATCCAGCCCATGAAGTTCCTCAAAAACGCTTCGCTTCACCATCAGACAGGCGCCTGTTACTGCACTCTCATCCTGTGTAGTTGCCAGTCTCCACAAATATCCTGTGGCATATCTGTCATATCCGGTAAGAATATGTCCTGCAAAACCTGCGATTCCTACCACGACACCAGCATGCTGAACCGTATTATCCGGGTAAAGGAGCTTGGCACCTACAATGCCCACATCCTCTCTCTGGCAATAGCCCATCATGTTCTCCAGCCACTCTGGAGTAATAACCTCTGTATCATTATTGAGCAGAAGGAAATAATCTCCATCCGCATATTTTGCACCAAAATTGTTGATTGCTGAATAGTTGAAGGGACCATCCCATGTAACCACTTTTACCTGAGGATACCGCTTCTCAAGTTTCTCATAATAGTGGAAGGTCTCTTCCCTCTCACTGTTATTCTCAATTACGATAATCTGGATATTTTTCCAGGTGCTCTTCTCCAGAATGGAAGTCACACATTTATTCAGATCCTCTGTATGATCCTTATTCGGAATCAGAATGGATACCTTCGGGTCACCCTCTATAACAAAACGGGTTCTGAAAACGACCGGGCATCCAGTGTATTCCACCTCTGCCTTAATTCCCATGCGCTCATAATGCCCTGCAAGTGCCTTTTCTCCTGCGATCACTGCATATGGCTTGTCATCCGGATTTCCCGCTGTGGAACCCTCATGGCTTCTCCAGTGATACAGAATTTTGGGAATATGGCGGATTTTCTCACTGTCTGTATGCTCCGTGCAGCGAAGCAGAAAATCAAAGTCCTGAGAACCGTCATATTCTGGCCGCAGAAGCCCTGTTCGGTCGAGAAGCGTTCTCTTTACAACCACCAGATGGCAGATATAATTTACGCAGCACAGATAATCAGGGTTAAAATCCGGCTTAAAATGAGGGAAAAGCCGATTTCCTCTTATATCAATAATATCCTCATCAGAATAAATAAGCTCCGCCTCCGGATGCTGTGAGATTTCCTTTGCCATCTGATAAAAAGCTTCCTCTGCCAGGGTATCATCATGATCTGCAAATGCAATATAATTTCCAGTGGCAATTCCAATAGCAGCATTTGTATTGTCTGAAATCTGCAGCTGTTTGTCATTGAAAACAACTTTGATCCTTGGATCCTTTTTCTGATACTCTTCCAGAATACTGCGGATTGGAGAATCTGCTCCGCTTCCATCTGAAAGACAAAGTTCCCAGTTACTGTATGTCTGCGCCAGCACAGAATCCACAAGAGCCTTCAAAAGATACTTATCCGTCTTATAGAGAGGAACCACAAGGCTAAACTTAATGTTCTCCTGAAAAACAGTCTTTCTCTGCTGATTCAGTTCTTTCTTAGTAACCCTGTTCTCCTTCAGCCAGGTCTGGTAAAGACCGTCTCCCTTGCTCAATGCTTCCAGCTTGATCAGCGACTTCCGGATCACAGTATGAATACCATTGGAACGATAATTCTCCATTGCCTTTTTCGAATAAAGGCTGGCTTTTGCCTTAAAGCGTTCGCCCTTTGAAATACCAATCTGGTAGACTGCCTTTTTTCCGTTCTCATCCTTTGCAACAAGATAAGCCTTCTTTCCAGATACATTTTCTGCCTGGATATGGAATCCGCAATCCTTATTCACTTCGCATTCCCGAAACATTTCTGCCACGTCCATTCGGGTATTCCGCTTCAGGGTTATTTTCACAGGCTTTTTATTTTCATCATATACCTGCAGGGAAACCGGTGTGGTTCCTACTGCCCAGCCGGCAAGGATAACCTTCTTCTGTTCTCTGACTATAGATTCCCCATCTACAAAAAGCTGAGGTTTTCCCTGTTTTCTCATAAGATCCGAGGTTTTCATCTTATACCAGAGGAAACGCTCCTTTCCATTAACAGCGTACACCTCAAGTTTTTTGTAACTCTGCAGATTTTCAGGCAGGGTAACTAATACCTCCACCCATTTGCCTCCTGGATTTTTCGTCTCCACAGCCCTCATAAATCCGGTCATCACAGTAATCAGGTTTGCCTCAGAAGGAAGGCGGATACCATCCAGATAACACTCTATATCTGCTTCCTTTGAAACCCTTCCTGTGATCATATATTTGCAATTATCATTCAAAAGAAACCGTTCTTTTTCAACCAGCATTACCTTTTGATTCATTCTACTTTCCTTTCTTTGCAGAAGATTCCCGACCATTTTTCAGACGGTCCACTGCTTCTCTCGCCCGCTCTCCAAGCACTCCTTTAAGACTATGGCTTCTCACCTCAAGGGCACGGATCTCATTCAGCATATCTTCTTTTGCCTCATCAATCTCCAGGTTCAGTGTAAGATTCTTAGCACCTTCCGGAACCTCTATATCTACAATGCAGGGATCAAACCGTGAAAGGAAGGCCCAGCTGCCGCAGATTGTTCCATCGGGTGTCAGAACCCCATCCATGGAAGCAGGCATCCTGTCAAAGCGGATTGCTGCAAGATGTACCGTACACGGATGATCACCTGGATCAATTCTTATAAACCTGCAGCTTTTCGGCAGATTCAAGGTGCATTTTACCTTTCCGGCCATAATAGGCCTTTTTACAGAACTTGCTTCGGAATACATACCTCTTTGTTCCGCGAAATATACCTGCAGCGGTCCCAGATTACTCAGGGACAAATATTCCACCCCTGGAGTCATTGTGGCATACATCTCCCTCATAGGAACATGCGTGCCTGTGATATATACCTGAAAACCGCTTTCCATTCTGGAAAAACTGGTTCTCATCACTTCTGAAATACCAAATTTCTCATAAAATCCGGCTGCATTCAGCACTTCACGCACTTTATGCGTCTGTATATAGTAATGGATGATCCGATACAGTACAAATTCACAGGGAACAGGAAACTCAAATGTCCATTCATAGTCCAGAAGTGTATATGGACGGGTCATTACAACATTGTCACAGATCATATCAATATTCGTAACATCTGTACATGTCAGTCCGCCAGGCATAGGCACATCACCGAAAACATTTTTGAATTCCTCACATTTGTCAATACCAAGCAACGCCGTATTCCGGTTTCTTTTGACGCTCCGG
>OHAE01002122.1_pt1 | contig 12843 bp, 9 predicted proteins | sample 1577061 | NCBI WGS metagenome assembly OHAE01 (sample SAMEA3541535, study PRJEB24748) | human gut metagenome | biome: human gut; feature: human-associated habitat; material: faeces | place: China | collected 2012
CGCTATGTGGTTGGAATCCTTGATGCGCTGCGCGCCTGCAAAGATATTGCGCTGGATGAAGAACTGATTGGGATCTACGAAAAATGGATCAAAGACCATCCATATGACGAAGGTGAGGGATGGGGGCTGGTTCCGTGGTCACAGGAAGAAATGCCCGTGACGGAAGAGATGCTTCAAACCGCATCCGGGGATGATGTGGCACTGGTGATTCTTGGACGTACGGCGGGGGAAGACCAGGACAATACGGACAAGCCGGGCAGTTATAAGCTGACACGGACAGAAGAAGACCTGATCCGTAAAGTGAGCAGTCAATTTTCACGCACGGCCGTTATTTTAAATGTGGGAAATATCATTGATATGAAATGGGTCAGAGAATTTGATCCGGCAGCGGTACTCTATGCATGGCAGGGAGGTCAGGAAGGTGGAAACGGTGTCTGTGATGTACTTACGGGGCGTGTGAATCCGTGCGGAAAACTGACCGATACGATTGCAGAAGATATCAGTGACTATCCATCCACGTCAAATTTCGGGGATTTACAGAAAAACTATTATAAAGAAGATATCTATGTGGGATATCGGTATTTTGAGACATTTGCCAAAGATAAAGTTTTGTATCCGTTTGGATTTGGATTGTCGTATACTTCTTTTTCCGTGCAAGCGTCTGCAGAAGAAAAGGACGAGCATACGGTCTGTGTAAAGGCAACAGTGAAAAATACCGGAACAAAACCGGGGAAAGAAGTGCTTGAAGTATATGCCAAAGCCCCACAGGGGGTACTGGATACACCGGTGCGTGTTCTTTGTGGATTTGCAAAGACAAAGGAACTGGCAGCAGGGGAAGAAGAGCATATTACTCTGGAGATTCCGAAAAATACATTTGCCTCCTATGATGACAGTGGTGTAACCGGACACAGGGACTGTTTTGTGCTGCTGGAGGGTACTTATACCATTTATGTGGGAACCGATGTGCGGACGGCACAAAAGGCAGGCAGTTATCCGCAGACGTTTACAGTACTTGAACAGCTTGAGGAAGTCTGTGCACCGCAGAAACCGTTTGCCCGTATGACAAGAAAGCCGGGTGATGTGATCGGATATTCCGATACACCGGAACGGATCTATGGTCCGTATGACCGCGTGGAAAAACCGGCAGAGATTTCACAGACTGGCGATAAAGGCTATCGTCTGGAAGATGTATATGACAAAAAGATTTCCATGGAGACATTTGTGGCACAATTGTCGGACGAGGATCTGATTATGCTGTTCCGCGGAGAAGGCATGTGCAGTCCGAAGGTGACTCCGGGTACTGCAGCGGCATTTGCAGGACTAACTCCGTCTTTGAGAAAGTTTAGAATTCCGGCAGAATGTGCATCGGACGGACCATCCGGAATACGTATGGACTGCGGAACAAAGGCGTTTTCCCTTCCGAACGGAACGCTGCTCGGATGTACATTTAACTGTGAACTGGTGCGTCAATTATATGAAATGACAGGGCTTGAACTACGGTTAAACCGTGTAGATACATTGCTCGGACCGGGATTGAATATTCACAGAAATCCGTTGAACGGGCGAAACTTTGAGTATATTTCCGAAGATCCGTTTTTAACCGGAAAAATGGGAGCCGCACAGCTGCAGGGACTTAATATTGCAGGTTCCACAGGAACCATCAAACATTTTGCGGCAAACAATCAGGAAACGAAACGACATGAGGCAGATTCGATTATTTCCGTGCGGGCATTGCGGGAAATTTATCTGAAGGGATTTGAAATTGCGGTAAAAGAAGGACCGGCCCGCTCTGTTATGACTACCTATGGCCCGGTCAACGGGGTGTGGACTGCAGGAAGTTATGATCTCAATACCATTGTATTGCGTAAAGATTGGGGATTTTCCGGCATCGTTATGACCGACTGGTGGGCAAAGGCAAACCATGAGGGACAGCCATCGGATCCGCGTATACATGCGGTCATGGCAGCGGCACAGAATGATGTATATATGGTGACTGCAGATGCGCAGGATATGCAGCAGGATGATATGCTCGAAGAATTCCAGAAGGGAAATCTTACGAGAGGACAGCTGCAGAGAAATGCCATCAATATATTGCAGTTTGTACTAAAATCCCCGGCGATGCTTTATGAGATGGATAGGATTTCTCCGGAAGAACTTAAAGACCGGAAGAATGCTGCAAAAGATGATCCGGATGTCTCAAAGATGATGAAATTTGTGGCAGATGAACAGGGAAACATCCGCATTTCCGGTGGCGGCTGGGATACACATCAGGGAAAAGAAATACTTGCGGATCTGGATATGAAAGCCGGAAGTTATAAACTGCAGATGAAAGTAAAATCAAATCTGGATGATCTGGCACAGCTTCCGGTAACGGTATATCTGGACAATATTATCAAAGGAACAATGTCCTTCCGGGGATCGAAAGGGCAGTGGGTGACACAGCAGATCCGGTTTGATACATTCGAGGGACATCATTATATGAGGTTATATTTTGGAGCAACCGGACTTACGGTAGATCATATAGCGTTTCAGCTGTCCGGCGGCGCAGACAAGGAGCAGTAAGATATGAATGTTTTAAAGGTAAAAAAGGGAGAAACGCTTGCCAGAAAACAGGACAAGGTGATGGAATGGTATCTGATCCAGGAGGGATCGGTGATCCGGCAGTTTGCATTTGCAGAGATCATTATGCACCGGAATGCAATTGTGGGTATTCTCGAGAACGAATGGTTTGCCTGCGATTATGTGGCAAATGAAGATACGACATTGATTGTGATTCCATGTAAAAATGCACAGGATCTGCGGAAGATTTTGTCCGAACATGAGAATTTCCGCCCGATTTTTTTGCGTACGGCAGTGGAACAGAGGCATCAGGCACTGTGTCTGTATGCCAGTCTGCAGAAAAAATGCATGCTTTTACATAATGCTGCGGAAACGTTGTACAGCGAATACAAAAATCTGTGCAGCGAGAAGCTTCTTGATGAACAGGATTTTCCGCGTATGGAACAGTTTGCAGCTTTAAAAATGCAGCACCGTGCGGAAAACTGGGAGATTGCAAACAGTAACAGTCTGGTCCGGAGTTATCTGAAAGAATATATGCAGCTGATGATCAAAGATGATAGTCTGTGTGTGGGAGCAATCATGGAGGCGGCGGCACAGATGCGCCGTGTGACACAGGGAATCGGCGAGATGGTAAATTATCTGCAGTACAACAGGGATATTTTATTTTCAGATTCCAGAGATGATATTTTTCATCTGTTTTTTGCAATGGCAGTCCAGCAGTCGCAGAAAAAGCAGGACATTTCCGAGATCAAAAAGCGTCTGTTAAATATGGTGGATGTCATGACAAAGCTTGATGTATACGACAAAAAGCAGATGGCGGAGGCACATGAGCTCTGCGAGAATTACGACTTTACCAAGGAGTCCGAAGGACGTATCAATATTATGCGCGAGGATTGTATTGCACATATTATGGAGTATGCAGGATATGGCAGCGATATGATCAGGGATTTCCACAGCATTGTGCAGCAGTACCGGGAGCTGCCGGATATGATGTCTACAGACAATGAGGCGAGACAGCTGCGCAGGGAAATCACAAAGGTCTTTTACGATATTTATACCAAGGCGTTTATGAGATCAGTTGAGGAACTGGTCAAGCCGTCACCGATCATGATGATGTTTTTCAATTTTGGGTTTATGGATGCGGAGGTGCTGGGGGAAACTAACACAAATGCACTGTATAATCTGACGGATTCGCTTGGATTGTTTCACTCTGCAAATGTCTATACGGTTTATGACTGGCTGGTACAGATTTATCAGGGAAAGAAAGAACCGTCCCGCAATGAATTTGACCAGGATTTCAATGCATTTCTGCTGGAAGAAAAGAGAACTGGGAATATTACGGAAGCGCAGATGCAACAGTATAAAAATGACAGCAGGCAGAAAGTACAGTTTGAGATCCGCAATATGTTTACTTCCGGAAACCGTGTGACCTATGGCCGTGTGACTACATTCTGTCCGGTGTTGATGGAAGAGGATTTCATCAACACCGTGGAAAAGATGGCAGTTACCGCAGAAAAAATTGCCGATGCCATCAATAAGGTGCGCTGTGTGGATTATTCTGCACTCTATCATGATGTCATGTTTTCCGATCCGGATCGCGGAATCAATCAGGAATGGATCAAAAAGGAGATTCTGCCGGATGTGATTCTGATGCCAAATGCCGGAACCCGTACCCTGATGTGGCAGGAGACATCCGGTGCCAAGATTGATACACCAGCGCGTTTTCTGTTTCCGATCTTTTCCGCAGTGGATCTCGATGATCAGATGGTGGAATGTATCGGCCGATACCGCTGGGAGATCTGCAGACGTGTGCAGGGTGTATATTGGAACGATATCCGGGAGAAATCGCTTACGGCGGAGTACTGTGATTTTATTCAGTATTATCGCAAAAATTCAGATCTTTCTGCAGATGCAAAGGAAAAGATCAAGACTGCATTGTCCCGTGCGCGCAACAGTTACCGTGAGGTATTTGTCAAGGATTATCAGGCATGGATGAAGTATGAATCACAGGGAAGTTTCCGACTGAATAAGGTGGCAAGGGATATTCTGGTAAGGTATTGTCCGTTTGCAAAGGATATCCGCCAGGGACTGGCCACCAATCCACAGTACCAGAATGCATTTCACAGACTTGATGCGGAAAACAGAAAGAAACTGCAGAGGTTTCGTTCTGTTTACGATAAATATGAGGCTGCCGGCGGAGAGATCACACCGGAACTGAAAGAAAATCTGCGGTTTTATCAGATGTAGGAACGGATATGGAATATATAGCTTATGTAGAGACCCCGTATAAAGAAAAATTTGGAATTCCCAGACAGAGTGGGCTGGCGGAGAGTACCTGTGGGGAAATTATTTTCACACCGAAATTCCGGAATCCGGATGCAGTGCGTGGAATCGAAGAGTTTTCCCACCTGTGGCTTCTCTGGGAGTTTTCCAGGGCAAAGCAGGATACCTTTCATGCAACGGTAGCACCTCCCCGTCTGGGAGGAAAAGAAAAACGGGGCGTGTTTGCCACACGTTCCCCCTTTCGCCCGAATTCGATCGGACTTTCATGCGTGAAACTTGAAAAGGTACGCATCGATCAGAAGCTTGGACCGGTTCTTACGGTTTCCGGGCTGGATCTGCTCGATCGCACGCCGCTTTTCGATATTAAACCGTATCTGCCGTACGTGGATGCCCATCCGGAGGCAAAAAACGGCTTTGCGGAAAAATTCCGGGAGTTTCAGATACCGGTAGTATTTCCGGAGGAATTGCAGGCGCAGCTTCCGGAACATCTGCGAGGACCGCTTCTTGAGGTTCTTGCACAGGATCCAAGGGCAGCATACAACAAAAAGCCGGATTATATCTACGGGATGGCATTTGATGATTATGACATCCGGTTTACGGTGGCAGAGGGAATCCTGACGGTAAAAGAGGTCACAAGGCGCACGCAGGAATGGGAAAAAGTCAAGTGAGAGTTGCGCTTGCACGGGGAAAGCCTTATAATAGAAACGTCAAAAGTCAAAAACGCGAAGAAATTCGTGTAGTAGTGAGGTAAGAGGATGAAAGAGTTAAAAGAGTACATTCGCAGTATCCCGGATTTCCCGGAGAAGGGAATTATTTTCCGTGATGTCACAAGTGTACTGCAGGATGCAGATGCACTGAAGCTTTCCATTGATGAACTGGCGAAACGCTTGGAGGGCGTTGATTTTGATGTGATCGCCGGAGCAGAATCCAGAGGCTTTATCTTTGGAGCACCACTTGCTTATGTCATGCATAAGCCGTTTGTACCGATTCGTAAAAAGGGAAAACTGCCGTGTGAGACAGTTGAAAAAACATATGATCTGGAGTACGGTACGGCAACGATTGAAATGCATAAAGATGCCATTCAAAAAGGAGAAAAGGTTGTACTTTTGGATGATCTGATTGCAACCGGCGGAACCATGAAAGCTGCTGCGGAACTGGTAGAGGAACTTGGCGGTGAAGTGGTAAAGATGCTGTTTCTCATAGAGTTGAGCGATCTTAACGGACGGGAAGTTTTAAAGGACTATGACGTGGACTCTGTTGTACAGTTCGAGGGAAAATAAAACCTGGTTTGAGACAGGCGTAAAAGAAATAAAAGAATGGATAAAAGCCCTTCGCGCTATGGGGCACACGATGGTGTGCTCTATGGTTGTGGGGGGCTTTCTAATATTTGATTGTAAATAAAAAGGTAATTTGTTATTATAATCTTATCAGCGTTTTAATGGCGAAACGATTAAAATCTATCTGTTTGGAAAATATGAGCAGTATGAGATCATTGAAATTGAAAAACGAGCGGAGGAAAGAGCATGGCAGAAGTAGAAGGTAGTAAAGATTTGATAAGTGTATTATGGAGTGGCGCAGATATTCTCCGATCCAAGATGGATGCAAATGAATATAAAGATTATTTACTTGGAATTGTATTTTATAAATATCTTTCGGATACATTTTTAATTAAAGTTTATGATTTGATTTATGATGAAAAGCCGAAGAGTTTAAAAGCTGCATTGGATGCATACAAAGAAGCACTGGAAGACGAAAATGCTGAGGAACTGAAAGAGCAGATAAAGTCAGAATGTCATTACTTGATTGAACCGCAACTTACCTATACGTGTTTTGCTGATGCGGCGAGAAACAATGCATTCAATCGGGAGTTATTGCAAAAAGCTTTTAACAATATTGAACAGAGTGATCCATTGTTTGCAGATTTATTTACAGATATTGATTTGTACTCTAATCGTTTGGGAAATGGAGATCAGAAGCAAAGTGATACCATATCCAGTCTTGTTAAGGAAATTGATAAGGCAGATTTGTTGAATTCAGACGCAGAGATACTTGGAAATGCATATGAATATTTGATTGGACAGTTTGCGTCAGAGACCGGAAAAAAGGCAGGAGAATTTTATACACCACAAGCAGTTTCAAAGATATTAACAAAGATTGCAATTGCAGGGCAGGAAAACAAAAAGGGATTATCTGTATATGATCCATGCATGGGTTCTGGGTCTCTTTTGTTAAATGCCAAAAAGTATGCCACTGAACCAGGTTATATTAAGTATTATGGGCAGGAGCTAAATACTTCTACTTATAATCTGGCACGTATGAATATGTTTTTACATGGAATTACTCCGGAGAATCAGGTACTTCGCAATGGTGATACGCTGGATGGAGACTGGCCGACAGGAGAAGAGACCGATTTCAACATGGTACTTATGAATCCACCATACTCTGCAAAATGGAGTGCAACAGCCGGATTTTTACAAGATGAAAGATTCAGCGACTATGGAGTATTGGCTCCAAAATCAAAAGCGGATTATGCTTTTTTACTTCATGGTCTGTATCATTTAAAAAGTAATGGAACAATGGCAATTGTATTACCTCATGGGGTTCTGTTCCGAGGGGCATCAGAAGGAAAAATCAGGGAAAAACTGCTTCGTGCAGGGAATATTTATGCAGTAATTGGATTGCCTGCCAATTTATTTTATAATACTTCAATTCCTACTTGTATCATCGTTTTAAAGAAACACAGAGATGGAAGAGATGTGTTGTTTATTGATGCATCAAAGAAATTTGACAAAGGAAAAAAGCAAAATGCCATGACAGATGAACATATAGAAGCTGTTATGGAGTTGTACAGTAAAAGAGAAACAGTAGAAAAAGAATCCTATCTTGCAAGTTTTGAGGATATTGAGAAGAATGATTTTAATTTGAATATTCCGCGTTATGTAGATAATTTTGAAAAAGAGGAAGAAGTCGATATAAATGCTCTTTTAACGCAGATGGATCAGACGGATAAGGAATTGGAACAGGCGCAGGGAGAATTTCTGTCCTTACTTAAGGATTTGACATCTACGGATGAAACTATTATGTCCTCGTTGAATGAACTGATTAGGAAGATGGAGGGGTGATAGCGATGGGAAAACCTAAAATTAGATTCAAAGGGTATGAGGACGATTGGGAACAGCGTAAGTTGGATAATGTAGCTGAATTCAGTAAGGGAAGAGGTTATTCTAAAGGTGATTTAATAGAGTTAGGAACACCAATTATTTTATATGGAAGATTATATACAAATTATGAAACCAGCATTTCAGATGTGGATACTTATGTAGAGGCAAAAGATGGTGCTGTATACAGTAGAGGTGGAGAGGTTATTGTTCCGGCATCAGGTGAATCGGCGGAGGATATCGCAAGAGCTGCTACCGTTGATAAATCAGGCATTTTGCTTGGTGGAGATTTGAATGTTGTAATGCCGAATGAAGATATTAATTCTGGGTTTTTAGCGATATCTATTTCTAATGGAAATCCACAACGAGAACTGGCAAAAAGGGCACAGGGAAAATCAGTGGTTCATATTCATAATGAGGAGATAAGAAATCTTCGTGTTCCATTTCCGATAAAGGTGGAGCAGAACAAAATAGTAGAGTATTTTTTTAACCTTGATCACCTCATCACTCTTCACCAGCATAAGTGTGATGAATTACAAAAATTAAAGAAATTTATGTTACAAAATATGTTTGTGTAACATTTTATAGCAACTTTTGAAAACATAATATAAAATAAATATAAAATACTTATTTGGGATAAATGCACGCAAAAGAATTTTACTTACGATGTAATCTAGTGCAGTATTAGATTTAGGGAAAGAGGGTAAGAATTATGATGTATCCGTTTATGACGTTAAATGATGAAACAGAAATTGTGCATTCTGATATGAATGCAGATGGAACGGTAAAAGTTTATATTGAAACCCCGGATAAAAAAGATGGATTTCATAATATGACATGTTATTTGCCGACTTATGAAATAAAAGAAATCAATGGATATTCAGATAAACAGGTTGAAGAATTTATGGAAATTATAAAATCAACGGCACATTTGATTATGGAATTTGCAAAAGAAGGGGGATTTGAACATGCCTCAGGTTTTTAAGGTAGGAGCCTACTGGATATATTTTTGGGCAAATGAAGGGAAACCGTTGGAGCCGATACATGTGCATATTGCAGAGGGACGTCCACATCAGAATGCAACGAAAGTGTGGATTACATCTGCTGGGAAATGTATCGTTGTGAATAACATATCAAATATTCCAACAGTTGCTTTGAGAAATATTGTAAGGATTATTGAAGCAAGAAGTGACGAAGTAAAACAAAAATGGTTTGAGTATTTTGGAGAGATACGGTATTTTTGTTAAACGCTTTATATTATCGTAAGTTTTTATAAAAAGAAAAATAAAAGTGAAAACTTGGGAACAGCGTAAGTTCTCAGAGTTCGTCAAAAATGTAGCTGTAAGAAATAGAGAAGGGTTGGAGTTAGAGTGCTATGCAGTAACAAATGATAGAGGCTTTATATCTCAAAAGGATGCGCATGATGACTTCGGATATATGGTAGATGTTGATACAACAGCCTACAATATTGTCCCTCCAAATTCATTTGCATATAATCCCGCTAGAATAAATGTTGGCTCGATAGGATACTATGCAGGTACTGAAAATGTAATAGTTAGTTCACTTTATGAGGTTTTTCAGACAGCGGATTATGTTGATGATAGATTTCTGTGGCATTGGTTTAAGTCTGAGCATTTTCCGAAATGGATTGAGAGATTACAGGAAGGAAGCGTGCGTCTTTACTTCTATTATGATAAGCTTATTCAGTGTGAGATAAAGATGCCATCTTTAGAGGAACAGATGAAGATAGGAGCATATTTTAATCACCTCGATCACCTCATCACTCTTCACCAGCGTAAGTGTGAAGAAACTAAAAGCCTGAAAAAATATATGCTTCAAAAAATGTTTCCGGAAAATGGAAAATGTGTCCCGGAAATTAGATTTTCTGGATTCTCGGACGATTGGGAACAGCGTAAGTTTGGTGATTTATATTGTAAAGTATCAGAAAAAAATGATCTTAGTTTCGGGTCTGATAAAATAATATCAGTAGCAAATATGTATTTCAAAGAAGATGTGAAGGATTCTTCTGAAGAATATATGAGAACCTATAATGTAATGAGATTAGGTGATATTGCATTTGAGGGGAACAAAAGTAAGAATTATGCTCACGGAAGATTTGTAGAGAACACGATTGGAGATGGCATAGTATCTCATGTTTTCGATGTTTTCAGACCTATAGCAGAGTATGATTTGTATTTCTGGAAATATCTTATCAATAACGAAGACGTTATGGGGAGAATAATGACTCGTTGTACTAAGGCATCTACAATGATGACTAATTTGGTGACAAATGATTTCCTTAAAGAAGAAATAATGGTGCCTTCTTTAGATGAACAAAGGAAAATAGGTAAGTATTTAGATGATCTTGACAACCTCATCACTCTTCACCAACGTAAGTGTTATAGATTTATTGATATTGTGCTGGACGCTTGGGAACAGCGTAAGTTATCAGAAATAGCTATAGAAAAATTATCAAATGGGATAATGAATAATCAAGCAAATGATGAAACGGGATTAAGACATATTAACGTTATTAACATGTATGATCCAGATAAGATTCACCCAGAAAAATTGACATTCAGTAATTATGATGAAGATGCTGTAAAAAAATGTAATGTTGAATGGGGAGATATTTTCCTGACAAGAAGTTCGCTGAAACCAGAAGGTATTGCAGAATCTAATGTTTTACTGGATTCAGGACGTTTTGTATATGATGACCATCTTATAAGACTTAAGCTTGATAAAGAAAAATATGATCCATTTTTTGTGAAACTTAATTTATCTGGAAGTATATTCAAAAGACAATTTATTGCAAGGGCGAAGACAACGGCATTTACAACAATAGGACAAGAAGATATTGCGGAATGTTTTGGCTTATTCCCAGAAAAGGAAGAACAAGAGAAGATAGGAACATATTTTTCTAACCTAGACCACCTCATCACTCTTCACCAGCATAAGCTATTTTGCGCAAAAAATGTAATGAAATACATAACAACCGATATAAACACACCCAAAAAGGAGGCTATTATGGCAGAATTAGAGTCCGTGATAGAGCAGAAACTTATTGAACAACTGATTTATGGTGATTCACAATGGACGTATCGCGAAGACTTAAAAACAGAAGCAGATCTTTGGAAGAATTTCAGATATATTCTTGAACAGAATAATAAGGAACGTTTAAATGGAGAACCACTTTCGGATGCAGAATTTGAACAGGTAAAGAATCAACTGCAGTTTTCATCATTCTATAAGGCTGGCGAATGGTTAGTTGGTGAAAATGGAAAAGTAATGGTACACGTACAAAGGGATACCGAACGGTTGCATCTTGTTGTGATGAATCATGAGCATATTGCAGGTGGCAGCAGTGTTTATGAGGTGATTAATCAGTACAATGCGTTAAAAATGGATGAGGATAGTAGTGTAAATGCAAGAGACCGAAGATTTGATGTTACTCTTATGATCAATGGATTGCCGATGATTCATATAGAATTGAAAAATAAGCAGCATTCGTACATGGATGGATTCTGGCAGATAAAAAAATATATTGGAGAGGGAAAATTTACGGGAATATTCTCAGCTGTACAGATGTTTGTAATCAGTAATGGGGTTGATACAAAATATTTTTCAGCTGCAAGTGATACCGAATTGAATCCGAAGTTTATCAGTGGATGGCTGGATAAGGAAAATAACGCAGTTTCCGATTACCTTGTTTTTGCAAAAAGTGTGCTTCGTATTCCTGAGGCACATGAGATGATCGCAAGATATACAGTATTGGATGAAGAGGCAAAGCGTTTGATTTTGTTGCGCCCTTATCAGATCCATGCAATAGAAGCAATTCGTGATGCTTCTAAGACTGGAAAATCTGGTTTTGTATGGCATACAACTGGATCAGGAAAAACCTTAACTTCTTATAAAGCTACCAGAAATTTGTTAATGGATATTCCAGCGATTGATAAAGCTATCTTTTTAATTGATCGAAAAGATCTGGATACGCAGACCACCATGGCATTTCAGGCATATGCGAATAATGATCTTATAGATGTAGATGAGACAGACAATGTGTTTGATTTAAAGAAAAAGTTGAAATCAGATGATCGTCAGGTGATTGTGACAACGATCCAGAAATTGCAGAGATTAATTACCAGAAAATTGCAGGAAGGTACACCGGAATATCACAAAATTAAAAACCTGAAAATTGCATTTGTTGTAGATGATGAGCGCGTTATAATAAGGACAAAGTTAGAGAAACCCAGTAAAATCAATGGGTTAGCACTAATTTAGTCCTTATTTTTATACCATTTTAGCGGTAAAGATAGGGCAGCGCTGCAATATTAAACCGAAAATCCAAGTCAGCATCACAGATGTCCACAATCAGTCTGAGAGTGAATCTGTGCGCTTAGATTAGGTACAATTTTTATATCAAAAACATTTAGTGAGGACTAAATTAGCATTTGAGATGGAATATTCTATCAGCTGATTTGGTCCTCTTTTTATTTGAGAGGAGTGGTCGAATGGGCAAGGTGTTAATTTGGTTCGTAATCATTATTAGTACAGTGGTTCTCTACTGTCTTATGAAAGTTAAGGCAGAGAGTGATGAACTGCATGAGGAATTAATGAAAAAGCATTTTTATTGCAGGTCTGATGATATTCCTGCATCTGACAAAACCGAGCACTTGAAAGGGTGTGGGTAATTATATGAAATTTTGCAAAACAATAATGCAGACAATACAGAAAAGGAGTGAAAGGAACATGAATAACAAGTTAGAAGTAATCGGCATTGATCATGGCTGGTCAATGATGAAAACAATTTCTCAGGTATTTGTCACAGGAGTTAAGGAGATTA
>OHAE01002135.1_pt1 | contig 12742 bp, 11 predicted proteins | sample 1577061 | NCBI WGS metagenome assembly OHAE01 (sample SAMEA3541535, study PRJEB24748) | human gut metagenome | biome: human gut; feature: human-associated habitat; material: faeces | place: China | collected 2012
CGGAACAGAAGGAGCCGGCCCCCACCCCAGCGCCTTCGCTTCCGGCGGAGACTTCAACTCCCTCCAGGAACGAAACGGTTCCGGAATCCCTGCCTCAGGCGGGCACCGGCGCAGAACAAACGGAAGTTCCCCTTCCCTCTGTGCCTTCGCTTCCAGAGGAGACCACCTATCCAATCGCGCAATAGAGCCGGGCTACTTTTCCGACTGAATTCAGGTGCCTCCAGCATCGAGCCAACAGGATAAGTTGTATTTAGACAGAGGACTTCCTCTCTGTGGTAAGGTCGAAGTTCAGGCTTCTGATCAATATCCAGCTCTGCCCTGAGGCTCATAACGCAGACTGGCTGCAGGAGACTCTCCTCCGGGAACATTAGGGAACCAGGGGACTAAATAGAAAAAGAACCATAGTGGGAAGAGAAGAATTCCTGCTATGGTTCTTTGTTCCCTAAAATTAATACGGGGTAACACACCAATACAGCTTAGCAATTTAATGAACCGTGTCAGAGTTGGAGTGTTCCCTGAAAATTTTGGGCCCGCATAGGAGAAAAATCCCCTCTTATTCTGACAATTTCATTTTTCATCTACCGATATGATTGTTCGAATAAACATTTGTAGCCATCGTAATACCATTTTCCAGCTAAATTACAATTCCAAAATATTGTTCTACAATCTGATTCAATTGCATTGATATTGCACGAAAATCTTGATTCAAATCCAGAGTTTTTACACTAATCTGGTTGCCATCCATATAATAAGTACTATTAGGCGAAATCTCTTCATCTGTTTTAGCATATAGAAGCATCCCCGCTACTTCGTGTGGCCTTTTTCTCAGTTCTGCTTCTTTATTTTTAACATAAGTAAAAATCTGATATAAATTCTGTGAATGCATGCGCTGCTTTCCATAATATGTAACAAGAGACCTTTCATAATATTTTGCTTCGATGATTAAAACTTTATCATCCTTTGAAAGCATGATATCCGATTGCATAATCGGAAGGAACACATCTGGTTTTTCATCGAGCTGCCAGTGGATTTGGGATGCATTGGCCTTTAGACAAGAGTACTCCTTACGATAGTATTCAAGAATGAATTTCTCATAGAGATGGCTCATCTTCTGCTCATCAATAAAATCCATCAATCTAACGGTACCGTTACTTGTTGTTTGAAGCATTCCATTCGCAATAAGCCAGCAAATTCCAATAAGCATCCGGTATGTCTGATTGTTGCGGTGATAATGTCTATTCCAAGAGATATCCTTTAGATTAATAAGCTTTACATCCTTAAAATATGGCAAGAGCTTATATAGTTTTCTCCTATAGTCTTTTGCTATATTCGCCGCAAATAAAAGTTCCATAGTGCTTTTTAATATGCGATTCAATTCATTATCCATGACAAATTCATCATATGTACATACAAGCTGATGCCTGGTTTCACTGCGGCTTTTTATTGACGTTGAAATATCAATCTTTCCTCGTGGTGAAGATAATGCATCTTGTTGATCTTGGTATTCTCGAACCAAACCGCGCTTGATCTGCTGAGACACACCGGTGCTTAGAATTGACGCCATTAGATCCGCAGTATTTTCAAACGATTCCGTCTTTATATTCTTATAACCATTTTCATTAAGAACCTGAAAGGCATAAGTAAGCATATAATAAATATTTTTGATAGGAATCATTGGAGTGCACTCCGAAGTTTTTCGCTCCATTCACGCACCTTTTCCGGCTCGTCATACCAATATTCCTTTAAAAGAGGAATCAGTTCATATTCCACAATGTTATGAAGCATATTATCATCGAACGGCTTATTTGCAGGGCAGAAATAACTATGACCGATACAGACGCCTTCACCCAAAGACGGATCTTCTCGAATTGCTTCATTGAGTGATTTAACACAAGAAACTAAACGATTCAGTTTTTCACTATCCTGCTGGCGGATCATCTTTTTCTGCTTCCTTACAGAAGGTATAAAAAGCACCATAATGCATCTCATATCCCTTGTCAGTTGGCCGATATCCCATAATGAAATCTTCATAAGAATAGCTCTGATGAAACTGCACCGTTCTGACTCGGCTGTCATCAATGCATCCAATAATTGAATAAGCCAGTCGCTTCGCACAGAATGTTTTACCGACTCCCGGAGCTCCTTCAAGGATAACGTTCTTCTTATATTTCAGTACATCGACGAGTTTATGATATTGCTCTTCAGTGATAAATACGTCCTTCAAAAAATCAGTTTTACCATATTTCGGCGCAGATTCTGTGGTGTCTTCTGTACCTGTATCTTCTTCACTTTCAAACAAGGCATTCAATTTTGTAACATAATCCGTATATGGAGTGATATCGGTCAGTGTTTTTAAAACAGCCTGTCCCGGATGCGGCCAATCGCCTTTATTCGTCCAGTCCACATCTCTGATGTTCTTATAACCATCCTGCACCTTCGGATCATATCGATAAACTGATTTCACAATACCTTTACCGATAATGGAATTCCTCCCCTTCTTTACAAAAACAACATCACCAATTTTGATGTCATGTACAAACTGCCAAGTAGCGTGTCCAGCATTCTTATAGTTTTTATCAGATCCGAAATGCTCCTTCATCCTCTGTTTTATTTCATCTTTACTGTTAAAATTCTCCAGATCTCCAATTTCTCCCCAGCCTATCGCCATTATTCCTGCTTTGTAATACTCATCCCATTTCGCAGCATTCTCTCCTGGTGAATACAGCCAGTAACTAATTCTATTATTGTCTTCCTGATCTAATGTATCGGAATCATCATCGCCATTTGCTACATCATTTAACTTATTTTCCTTGTTAACCTTTTCTGATTCTTCCCATGCGCAACTTGATAGCGCCGGGAAACTGGTATAAGCATAATTGCCATCAGACATAGCTTTTTTGGCTTTTTTGCATAGCTCTAAATATGTACTGGCCTCTGGAATATCAGTTAAATCCTTTATCAGTGCAATGAAGTCCGCAGGCATATTCCCAGATTGAGTAAGAAACCGTCGATTGCACGAATCAAGATTCATATATGTATATGGCCTGATCCAGTAAAGCCCCATAGTAATTTTCCACCGATTTCCTTTGAGATCTTTGACCGAATTATATGCATCGCAAAAGCGTCTTAAGTTTTCATCATTCTGCTTATCTGCATAATCTATAGCAGATAAAAATACATTCCATAACTGATCAATATCATGTTCCCCACGGTTACCTGCAAATTGATAAAAGGTAGCATTGAGATTATTTAAAACTGGAATGCCGTCATATCTTTCAGGTACAGAAGATTGGATATTGAATTTTCGTTTAAACTCCTCATCAATCAATTTGCGATTCTCAGTCGAAATACCTTTATTAAAAAGTCCAAATATAGTAAATGGATCAATATCTGTGAATTTACCATCATAATCCAACTTCGGTAAAGGCAAATTAATATTTTTATAAGCATCTTTTATAAACGTAATTAGATAAGATCTATGGCTCACATATGTTTTTAATTTATCTGCTAGTTCCATATAAAACGGAATCCAACTAAATTCTTCTTTATTCATAACGAAGTACTCCCCAATACATAAAAATAAGAAATTAAGATTAGTGCCTTAACGCAAGTGATAGTTGTAATGTTCACCCACCTCAAATCGTCATGTGCATTTTCAATGATATAGCAGCTACCTGCAAGTAATAATGGTAAATTTTCGGTAGTGTAAAGAATCTTTCGCACTTTTTAACAATGCAAATGGCTCGCCAATCGGTTAAAGTTTTTGTACCTCAACGGACTTCCGACAGGAGAGTCATGCCATGTCTACTACACAAAGTCCCCCAACAAAAGAAAGCCCCAGTCGTCCAGATCAACCAGGAAGTCCTCCATAATGATTATTCCGTGCGATCGGAGCATGCGCTGAAGCGCGTTCAGCGCATGCCGACCGCAGTTTAGAGCACCCCAGAACGGAGTTCAGAGCACCCCTTTATGTTGTCTTTCTGCTTCCGAAGATATCCCGCATATTTTCGTCGCCGATCTCTATCCGGATGACATTGTGGCTGTACCGTTCGATAATCGACTCAGCTCGGGCTCCGCCGCCGAGCCGCATAAGCCAGTCTTCCTGCTTGTACAGCGTGCAGAAGATCGTTGATGTGCTGTCGTAGCGAAGCTCCGACAATTCAAACAGAAAATCGATGTCTTCTGCCGTCAGATCGCTGATGAGCCACTCATCAATGACAAGCACCTTGTAAGCCGCATATTTACCCAGCAGTTTTTCCTTTCCGCCTTTCCCCAGTTTCTTCTCATGAAACTCAGAGAGCAGATCTGGAAGGCGGATGTAGCGCGTCCGATTATGATGCCGGCAGGCTTCCTTCGCGTACGCGCATCCGAGCCACGTTTTTCCGGTGCTGCTGAAGCCCTGGAAGATCAGGCTCGTGCTCTTCTCTATGTACTGGCATGTGGCGATCTCACCCATCAGATTCCGGTTCAGCCGACGTTTCTCTCCGTAATAGATGTCGTGGATGTCTGCCGCCGGAAAGCGAAGCTTCGCCTGTTTGATCAGCCGTTCCGACTTCATGTTGTATTTATCCTGGTAGACGTGATCAACCGCCATCTGGAACCGCTCGCTGAACGGAAGAGCCAGAAGCTGCGGATCGTCTTCCTGGAGATCGACGGCGCTGATGAACTCGCCGATATTCATAAGCCGCAGTTTGCGCTTTGTCTCATCATTCAGCATGGCTGTCACCCCTCCTGCGGTAGTAATCCGCTCCGCGGAGATAACCGAGGCTGCTATCTTTCAGCGGTTCTTTTGTTTCCTTCTCCTCCTGGTATTGCTCGTCTTGATTAGCTTTCAGGATGGCACTAAGATGATGATAACGGGGCGATTTGATCCCTCTGCTGAGTGCTAATTCACAGGCGTTTTCCAGACGGCCATCTGAATACGTTTTACTGAGGCGCAGGATAGCAAGACTGGGATTATAGCCCTGTTCTTTTACGCGCGCTCCTTCGAAAACGCGATCAATCACGATCCGTGTCGATTTCCCGATCGAACTTGCCCAGGAAGTGATTCGATCCTGATCCCATTCCACGATCCCGCGGAATGCCGGCGGCATGTCTTCCGGATGCGTTGAATAACGGTTGTGCACGTACTCCGGAAACCGGCTGTGTGTCGAAATCCGCTCCCCCTTGTAATAAATTTCAAGAAGGGAATTCGAGAGCCGAAGATCCACTTTCTTTCCGACATACTGATACGGGCAGGAATAGCGGTTCTTCTTATATACCACATGGAAATCGATGTTTACGCTCCTGCCATACTCCCACCTGGAGATCTCATAGGGAAGTGCCGGAAGCGGCCGCAGATACGATTTTTCTTCCTCGTTCCAGACCTGATAACGGCTGTAATCACGCTTCTGGAAGTCTGCTCTGTTGAAAGCGTCCAGTTTCTCACGGACGGCGGATTTTAAAGAGGCGAGTGAAGTAAATTCACTGTTCCTGAGCTTCGCGATGACTGCTGTGGCGATCTTGCCAACGGTGCCTTCGACCGATGGCTTATCCTTCGGCTTCCTCACGCGCGCCGGCATAATTGCAGTCATATAGTGCTCACCGAGCGCTTCGTAATCGGCTGTAAGGATGATGTCTCCTTCCTTCGGATGAGACACGACGCCTGTTTTCAGATTGTCGCAGACCGTCCTTGTCGGGACACCGACAAAGTATTCATACATGTGGACGTGACAGCGCAGAAACGAGTCCATATCCATTTTCAGGCAGGGTTCCACGTAAGAATACTGACTGTACGGAAGCGTTGCTACAAAGAGATGAACTTTGATCAGTTCGCCGGTCTGAGTATCGATGTAGTGCATGTCGGTGCCGGACCAGTCAACTTCGCAGCGTTCTCCAGGTTTATGGCTGATCCTGCCCGTCAGGTTGTTCTGGAGCATGTATTCGGCGTAGCCTTCGTTGAACTTTGTCTTTCCCATGGGGATTGTTCCCCGGGCAGTGCATTTTTCTACGTACTCATCGTGAAGGAGCTTCAGCGTGACACCGGGTTTCTTCAGTTCTTTGTGAATATATTCGTAGTCAGGGGCCTCGAACATCACCTCTTCCTGATGTTTATCCGGATAGATGATGCGGTACACCTCATTTTCTCCGAGGTTCCGCACATCTGCATAATGGATCCCTTTTTCGTCGGCGATGCGGAAAACCTCGCTGACAGAGTTCCTTGAAATATGCCGTGTGGATGCGATCTCCTGTCTGGACATGCCTGCATCCCGAAGCTGAAGGATTAGCTTCACGTGGATCTTTACATTGGCCATAATCGGCCTCCTTTCGTGGAATTCGGAGCGGAATTGCTCCCTGACTTCATTCTACGAAAGGATCCCAACAGATGCTCTGAAGTGCGGCCCCGGTGCTCTGAACCGCGGACAGGTTCAAATGCTCTCAAGCGCGGACAGGGTGCTCTGAACGCCGGACGAGGTGATCTGAACGTGCGGAATAATCAGCTGAGTCTGGCTGATTACAGCCCTGTTCCTTTTGACATGGCCTGGGTTGCCATCGTGCTCTGCGGCATACCGATCACGATCGAAGCTCTGGTCGGCCTGCTCCGTGATTTCGATATCACGGCCGACGTTCTTGTCGCCCTCGCTCTCTGGGCTGCAGTCTACATCGGGGAAACCTTCGCCGCCGGTGAGGTCGCCTTCATTATGCAGCTTGGCGGCCTGCTCGAGGATCTCACTGTCGCACGCGCCCGTGCCGGCATCGAAAAACTCGTCCACCTTACTCCGCGCACGGCCAGACATCTGCTTGACGACGGCACGGAAAAAATCATTCCCGCCGAAGACGTCAGAATCGGGGATCGTCTGCTTGTCAAACCGGGGGAAGCCATCGCCGTCGATGGCAGGATCACGAAGGGGCAGACAGCGATTAACCAGGCCGTCATGACCGGCGAATCCCTGCCTGTCGACAAGACTGTTGGGGATGACGTTTTTTCCGGAACCGTCAACCAGTTCGGGGCGTTCGAGATGGAAGCCACCAAAGTTGGTGAAGACAGTTCCATCCAGAGAATGATCCGCCTCGTCCAGTCTGCCGACGCCGGGAAGGCGAAAATCGTCAGACTGGCGGATCGCTGGGCTGTCTGGATCGTCGCGGGAGCCGCTTCCATCGCCGTTCTTTCCTATATATTCACCCATGACATCATCCGTTCCGTGACAGTACTGGTCGTCTTCTGTCCCTGCGCCCTCGTTCTTGCCACGCCCACAGCGGTCATGGCCGGCATCGGCAACGTCACAAAGCATGGTTTTCTCGTGCGGGAAGGCGACGCGCTTGAAAAATTATCCACTGTCACGAACATCACGTTTGATAAAACCGGGACGCTCACGCACGGGACTCCCGAAGTAACAGCCGTCGTTCCGGCCGGCTCTCTTTCACCGGCAAAGCTTCTCGGCATCACCGCGGCTGTGGAAAAAAACTCAGAGCATCCTCTGGGCCAGGCGGTTGTCCTGGGTGCAAAGAAAAGGGACATCGCTCCGGCAGCGGCTGCCGGTTTCAGCATGCTCCCAGGCCAGGGGGTCTGCGGGCTTGTTGAAGATCATACTGTGCTCGCAGGGAACCGGAAACTTCTCGCCGGAAACAATATAAAAATACCTGAGGAGGCGGAACTGCAGGCGGAAAATTTCCTCAGGAAAGGCGGCACTGACATTCTCACTGCTATAGACGGACAGTACTCCGGTATGATCGTTCTCACTGACACGATGAGGGAAGAAAGCAGAAGGACGATACACGAACTTGGCAGACTGAATGTGCAGCCGACGCTCCTCACCGGCGACAATGCCCGGGCTGCCTCCGCCATCGCCTCTCAGGCTGGCATATATGATTTCCGCGCATCCTGTATGCCGGAAGACAAGATCAGCTGCATCCGGGAATATCAGAAACGGGGCGGCCGGGTCTGCATGATCGGGGACGGCATCAATGACGCACCGTCCCTCCGGGCGGCTGACGTCGGCATTGCCATGGGAGGCATCGGATCGGATATCGCCATTGACGCGGCGGATATCGTCCTCGTGAACGATGAAGTGAAAGAGCTCCCCCATCTCTTCGCTCTCTCAAAACACATGATGAGGGTCATCAGAACGAATCTGGCTTTTTCTCTCTGCCTGAACTTTGCTGCTGTAGCCCTGGCCGTGGCCGGCATACTGAACCCGGTATGGGGAGCTCTGGTGCACAATGCTGGTTCAGTCTTTGTCATCCTGAACTCTTCGCTCCTGCTGACCTGGCGGAGGAAAACGGCCTCAAAAGTCCTTCCGCCCGCAGAGCCGGGGATTTCCTGCTTCAATGGAGACAGTCCTGCTGACCCCGAGGAGTTGTAGAGACTTACCCCTAGCTCTCCACAGGCCCGTGATCCGCGAACTGCCCACGGAGGCAGTTTATCCCCCGAACTGAAAACATATCTGAACAAAGCAGAAAAATCCGCCCCGCACCGGACAGTACCGGTGAAGGGCGGATTTTTAAGAAAATGGAAACTGAGGTCCGTCTTCAGTCCTTAGGCATAGAACCGGGTGAATTCCTCATCGAGCTTCCCGAGGGCGAGCGGCATATCCCTCTCAGCTTTCCAGGCACTTTTGGAAGTCCCCTGCGCCCTGACAATCTGGAATGAGTCAAAACCCATGACCTGGGTAAAGACCGTATCCAGATACATGCGGGAGAACTCAAAAGACGAATAGCGGTCATTATTGGTATAAATTGATCCGCTCGCCTGAAGGAGCAGGACGCGGCGATCATCTGTCATCAGACCGGCAAGGCCCTCGGGCGTGTATTTGAAGGTCTTCCTGGCGACAAGAATGTTGTCCATATAATCCTTCAGGATCGAAGGAATATTGAAATTGTGGAGCGGCATAACGATGACGATCCTGTGAAAGGACATGAAGTCATTCAAAAGCTCATCAGTTCTCTGCGCCACCTTCTCTTCCTGCTCCGTGAGGGGCTTCTTCGCAATCTGTTTTCCCCTGACAGTGAGAAGTTCATCCATTGTCGCCCTGGGGATCCATTCCCCAGCGAGATTACGGATCTCCAGCGTATCATTGGGATAATTCTCTTTAAAAAGTCCAATGAAATGATTCATAAGCTGGATAGAGTAGTGCGCGTCGTTTTTATAATCTGGCTGGGCATTGATAATAAGGGTGTTCATATCCGTTTTTCCTTTTTTAGAGATGCAAATATATACTATCAAAAAATTCTCTTATGAAAACATTCTTTCGGAAACTGCAGGAGGAAATCTTCCGGTACAATCGCAGAAAGGAGTTTTACACGACCCTTCTCAGAAAATTATTTTAATAAAACTAATAGTAATTATTATCAAAAATAGCAAGATTATGGAAGGCTTTCAGATAAAAAAATCACCTTTTCCCGGATCTCCTTCCACCCCTGTTCTGAATCAGATGCCCCAGCAGGCGTAAAAAAAGCCCTGCAAGCTTTATAGATTCAAGCTTACAGGGCTTCATATATTTATTCCCATTCAATAGTGCTCGGCGGCTTGGAGGAGACGTCGTAAACCACGCGGTTCACGCCGTTGACCTCGTTGATAATCCGTCCGGATATCTTGGCAATCAGGTCAGTGGGCAGTCTGCTCCAGTCTGCAGTCATGGCATCGACGCTGTCCACAATGCGCAGGGCAATGACATGCTCATAGGTACGACCGTCACCCATGACACCAACGGTACGCAGGGGAAGAAGCACGGCGAAGCCCTGCCAGACCTTGCGGTACCAGCCGGAATTGCGCAGTTCCTCCTGCACGATGCTGTCTGCGGCGCGGAGAATATCCAGACGTTCGCGGGTCACTTCTCCGAGAACGCGGATAGCCAGACCGGGGCCGGGGAAAGGCTGACGCCAGACAATCGTATCAGGCAGTCCCAGTTCTTTGGCCACCTGACGGACTTCATCCTTAAAGAGCTCGCGCAGGGGCTCGATGAGGGAAAGCTTCATATGATCCGGCAGACCGCCAACATTGTGATGGCTCTTGATGACGGCACTCGGTCCCTTGGCCGACGTGGACTCGATGACGTCGGGGTACAGCGTCCCCTGGGCCAGGAAATCCACATGGGGAATCTTTTTGGATTCCTCATCGAAGATCTCAATAAAAGTATGGCCGATGATTTTACGCTTCTTCTCCGGGTCATCCACGCCCTTCAGGCGGGAAAGGAAACGTTCGGAGGCGTCTACGACAGTAAGATTGAGATCTAGGTTGTCACCGAGAAGGTGGCGGACCTCTTCGACTTCGTTCTTACGCAGCAGGCCGTTGTCAACGAAAATGCAGTGCAGGTTCTTGCCTATGGCCCTGTGCAGAAGCACAGCCACGACAGTGGAATCGATGCCGCCGGAAAGAGCGCAGATAACCTGACGGTCACCTACCTTGGCGGCCATTTCCTTCACCACACGATCCACAAAAGAGGTCATGGTCCAGTCAGGCACGAGCCCGCAGATGCGGAACAGGAAGTTATTGATAATGGTCGTGCCGAGGACGGTATGGTGCACTTCCGGGTGGAACTGCACAGCGTAAATTTTCTTCTCGTCGCAGGCCATGGCTGCGACATCGAGCGTAGGCGTACGGCCGATGACACTGAATCCAGGGGGAGGAGTCATGACCTTGTCGCCATGGCTCATCCACACTTTTGTGGTCTCCGGCAGGCCCTCCCACAGGGGAGAAGCGGCAGTCAGCGTAAGCTCGGCCGGACCGTATTCACGGGTCTCAGAGCGGGAAAGACGTCCGCCAAGACCATCAGCGATAAGCTGCATGCCGTAGCAGATACCGAGAACCGGCACTCCAAGTTCAAAAAATCCCCTGTCCAGCACAGGAGCGTCCTTGCTGCCAACGCTGGCCGGTCCGCCAGAAAGAATGATGGCCTGCGGCTTCATGGCTGCCACTTCCGAGGCCTTCACTGTGCAGGGATGAATTTCCGAGTAAATGCCGGCTTCACGTACACGGCGCGCTATCAGCTGCGTCACCTGGGAGCCGTAGTCTATGATGATAACCTTATTGGGCATATGGCTTCACTCCTCCAGAAAAGGAGCGCCGCGGTAAAGCCCCGCGGCGCAGGATACACTCTAGTTGTCAATCCGGTAGTTCGGCGCTTCCTTCGTGATGACAACGTCATGGACGTGACTTTCACGCAGGCCGGCAGGAGAGATTTCGCAGAATGACGTATTCTTGTACAGAGTCTCAATGTCCTTGGCACCAACATAGCCCATGCCGGATTTTACGCCGCCCATGAGCTGGTAGATGACATCCTTGACAGAACCACGGTAGGGAACACGGCCAACGATGCCCTCGGGCACAAATTTCTTGCTGCGCTGCTGGAAATATCTGTCAGAGCTGCCGTGCTTCATGGCGTCGATGGAGCCCATACCGCGGTACACCTTGTACGTACGGCCCTGGTAGAGCACGGTCTCGCCGGGGCATTCCTCGGTACCGGCAAACAGGGAACCAATCATGACGCTGTGAGCGCCGACAGTCAGCGCCTTGACGATATCACCAGAGAACTTGATACCGCCGTCAGCGATGCAGCAGCGATCCATCTCACGGGCGGCCCGGCTTGCTTCGATGACAGCCGTCACCTGCGGCACGCCGACGCCGGCGACGATACGGGTCGTGCAGATGGAACCGGGTCCGATACCAATCTTGACGCAGTCGGCACCGGCCTCGAGAACAGCCTTGGCGCCTTCATAAGTCGCTACGTTGCCGGCAATGAGCTGGCACTTGGGGAAGGCAGCCTTCACTTTCTGGATGGTGCGCAGCACATTCGCAGAATGCCCGTGCGCGGAGTCAAGGACGAGGACATCAGCTCCGCCCTGCAGAAGCTGCTCGGCACGATCGATAGTATCGCTGGTCACGCCGATGGCAGCGGCCACGCGCAGACGGCCGCGATCGTCCTTGCAGGCATTGGGATATTTCTGAACTTTGTCGATGTCCTTCATGGTGATAAGGCCGCGCAGGTGTTTATCCTCATCAACAACCAGCAGCTTTTCGATGCGGTGCTCATGCAGATGACGCTTGGCTTCCTCAAGAGAAATGCCCATGGGCACCGTGATGAGATTCTTGCTGGTCATCACGTCGCGCACGCGGACGGCGTCTCCATCTTCGACAAAGCGGACATCACGGTTGGTGATGATGCCCTTCAGGGCACCGTTGTCCACAACAGGAAGACCGGAAACCCGGAAATCATGCATCAGGGCAAGGGCTTCACTGACCGTGCTCTCGGAGCCGATGGTGACGGGGTCAAGAATCATGCCGCTCTCGCTCTTCTTGACACGCTCGACCTCGAGTCTCTGCTGGGCGATGGACATATTCTTATGGATAACGCCGATACCACCCATGCGGGCCATGGAAATGGCCATGGCGGACTCGGTCACCGTATCCATAGCCGCAGAGAGCAGCGGAATGCGCAGCTGTATCTCCGGAGTCAGCCATGTGGAGACATCAACCATGTCAGGGGTAACTTCCGAGTAGCTGGGAACAAGCAGAATGTCGTCAAAGGTCAGAGCCTTGCCTCTATTCGTAAACATGTGCGCCTCTCACTTCTTAGGTGGACCTTGGTAAAAAAAATTGAATTAGTTCTCATATATTGGGCCACGCCTCTTGTCAATAAACCGCAAACCTTCACGTGTCACGCAGTCATTTTATCCGGGGAGCGGAAAATATTCAGGCCCCCGGAGCTCCATCCTGATCCTTGACGCAGACGCCTTTTTATCAAACGTAAATCTTATGTCTCCAAAA
>OHAE01002140.1_pt1 | contig 12706 bp, 8 predicted proteins | sample 1577061 | NCBI WGS metagenome assembly OHAE01 (sample SAMEA3541535, study PRJEB24748) | human gut metagenome | biome: human gut; feature: human-associated habitat; material: faeces | place: China | collected 2012
AAAGCCACAGGCGGACAGCGAGTGCAACGAGCGAATTCCGCCGGACGGTTTCAGTTCGGCTGCACTAGAAGCTGCACTTCGCGGGTGACGCGGGGCGATGTAGGCATTGTTCCCTACACATTCCAAGCAAAAACAAAAACAGGCTGTTGTACCTCTTGCACCGGTACAACAGCCTGTTCTATTTCTACAAATTCGCCGCGTGCTTAGTCATCACTGTCCAGCTTCAGCACGCTCATAAATGCTTCCTGCGGAACTTCTACCGAGCCCAGCTGCCGCATTCTCTTTTTACCCTCTTTCTGTTTCTCCAGCAGCTTTTTCTTACGGGTAATATCGCCGCCGTAGCACTTGGCAAGCACGTCTTTCCGCATGGCCTTGATGGTTTCTCTGGCAATGACCTTGCCGCCGATCGCCGCCTGTACCGGCACCTCAAACAGCTGCCGCGGAATGTTCTCTTTCAGCTTCTCCACGATTTTTCTTGCCCGTTCGTATGCCTTGTCGGTGTGAATGATAAACGACAGGGCATCGACAATTTCGCCGTTCAGCAGTACGTCCAGTTTCACCAGCTTGGATTCCATATAGTCGCTGACTTCATAATCAAAAGATGCATAGCCGCGGGTGCGGGATTTCAGCACATCAAAGAAGTCGTACACAATTTCATTCAGCGGCAGCACATAGTGCAGGGACACGCGGGTGTCGTCCAGATACTGCATATTGACAAACACGCCGCGGCGGTTCTGGCAGAGTTCCATGACATTGCCCACAAAGTCCGCCGGTGTCAGGATCTCCGCCTTGACCATCGGTTCTTCCGCTTTGGCGATCACTGCCGGATCCGGATAGTTGGTGGGGTTGTCGATGTACTGTACTTCCCCGCTGGTCAGGGTGACACGATAGATAACAGAGGGAGCAGTGGTAATCAGATCCAGATTGTACTCCCGTTCCAGACGCTCCTGAATGATCTCCATGTGCAGCAGTCCCAGAAAGCCGCAGCGGAATCCGAAGCCCAGTGCAATGGAAGTTTCCGGCTCAAAGGAAAGGGACGCGTCATTCAGCTGTAACTTTTCCAGTGCGTCCCGCAGGTCGCCGTAGCGTGCACCGTCTGCCGGATAGATACCGGAAAAGACCATGGGGTTGACCTTGCGGTAACCGGGCAGCGGTTCTGCACAGGGGCGGTCTGCATGGGTAACGGTATCACCCACGCGGGTATCTCCGATGCTCTTGATCGAAGCGGAGAGGTAGCCAACTTCGCCTGCACGAAGCACACCATCGTTGACCAGCGTGTTCGTTGTCATATAGCCGGCTTCCACAATGGTGAATTCCGCACCGGTCGCCATCAGCTTAATGGTATCCCCGACCTTGACGGTACCCTCTTTGACGCGGATATAGATGACAACGCCTTTATAGGCATCATAATAGCTGTCGAAGATCAGAGCCTGCAGCGGAGCGTCCGGATCGCCCTTGGGTGCCGGAATGTCCGTCACAATTTTTTCCATGACGGCTTCGATGTTGATGCCTGCCTTTGCGGAGATCCGCGGGGCATCTTCTGCGGGGATCCCGATCACATTTTCGATCTCCTCGCAGACACGGTCAGGATCTGCAGCAGGCAGGTCGATCTTGTTGATGACCGGCACTACTTCCAGATCGTGTTCGATTGCCAGATAAGTATTTGCCAGTGTCTGGGCTTCGATGCCCTGTGAAGCATCGACTACCAGAATCGCACCCTCACAGGCGGCAAGGCTGCGGGAAACCTCATAGTTGAAGTCCACGTGACCGGGGGTGTCGATCAGGTTGAACACATAGGTTTCCCCGTCCTTGGCACGATAATTCAGACGGACTGCACGTGCCTTAATGGTGATTCCCCGTTCCCGTTCAATATCCATGTTGTCCAGAATCTGTTCTTCCATGTCCCGCTTGGCAACGGTATAGGTCTGTTCCAGAATCCGGTCTGCCAGTGTGGACTTGCCGTGGTCAATATGAGCAATGATGCAAAAATTGCGGATATGTTCCATTCTATGATCTTCCTTCCATTTGAGCCGAGCCGGCTCTGTTCCGAAATTACTCCATGGTATATTATAACGGTTTTTCAGGAGATTGTCAAGGCACAGCTTTCCCGCCGCCGCAGGAGCATGCAGTTACGTGGGATTTTTCAGCGTGGGCAGGTGGCTGGGAAGATACCCCAACACAATTTTTTGCAGTTCCTCGTTCCAGCAGAAATACAGACGTGCCAGTCCCTTTGCCTTGATGCCGTACTTGATGTGCATGTCCAGCAGATACTTCCGGTCGTCCACCTGTGCCAGATAATCTTCCCGATGCACCCGCAGGGTTTCCGCCCCGCAGCGGGACACGTCCCAGCAATATCGCTGACCATACAGTTCCAGCAGTTCCTCGCTCAGGTTCCCCTGCCGGAACTTTCCATAGGCACTCAGATAGAGAATACCATCACAGATCACTGCCAGATCCAGCTTGCTGCTGAATTTCCGCAGACTGTTTCTGGCACGCTGGGTAAAGATCAGGCTGTCCGAGAAATGCTTTTCCGCCCACTCCGGAATGGCTTCCTTGTCTGTGGGGAATGTCGCGGCAATGTCTGCCTTTTCCCGATAGAACTGCACGATCTCCGTAGACTGCTGATAGGAATTTTTTTTCGAATCGTATTCCTGTTCCAGAACCTGATACGCCGCATTCCGCCGTTCCAGTTCCGCTTCTTTTTCTGCCAGCTGCTTCTGATAGATTCGCAGCTGTTCCCCATTCATACGCATATCCGTGTTCTGCTGGGTAAAATCTTTCAGCTGGTTTTTCAGCTCGTCGTTTTCCTGCTGTAAGATGCGGCAGCGTTCCTCCAGCGAAAGGGTTTCCTGCTGGCTGTCCTGCAATACTGCCAGCCGTGCATCTGAATGAAACAGGATCCTGCCAAATGTAAAGGCTCCGCGTTTGAGCATCTGCCGCAGTTCCTGCTTCCGCTGGCGGGAAAAGCCGTCCATGTCCCTGGCGTACTGGGCATAGGGATAGCGTTCCGCCGTACTGCCGTGCCGGAGGATCAGCATGTCCCCTTCCTGCAACGCAAGCTTATACTTGCGGGAAAATTCTTCCAGACAGCGGTGCTCCACGAAACAGACCACCCCGAACCCCAGCAGCTTTTCCGCCAGTTTCTCAAACGGAAATACCGGCAGTTTCTCCGTCGTTTCCGCCTTTGCCGGCGAAGCTGCTTCCGGTTTGAGTTTCATCTTGCTGCTGACATGCCGCTTGACACGGCGGTTCAGCGGCTGCTGTAGGTTTTTGGTCACAGTCGATTCCGCTTCATTCATCTGCACATTGCGGTCATAAAAGTGCAGCATGTCGTTATGGGCAGAAAGCTCTGCGGAAAAGGACTGTAGTTTCGGCACGGCTGAAACGTCCAGCTGCTCCAGATCCAGCTTTTTCTGCACTGTACCGCTGTCCGCCACAACGACCAGGGGCATGTCGAAATCTGCTGCGTGACAGAGAGCATCAAAGTAGGCAATGTCGCTTTTTTTCCGAATCTCCATGGCTTTTCCGTTCAGCAGAAAACCGTTTTTGAGAAATCCCACATGGGGATTCTGTGCCAGTGCCGGAATGATCATAGGACGGAACACTTCACAGGGAGCCGTGCTGTCTGACGGTTCAGAACAAATGGTGCGGACACCCACTTCCACATCGTCCTTGCAGAGCAGGAAAGAGATCTCGGTTTCAAAAATTCTGCCGCTGACCGCAGGGCGTTCCTGTGGAGTACCCAGATTGGCACCAATGTCCGGCTCGATGATCTGAAACGACCACAGCCCGCGGTTTTCCAGATAGATCACATCGACAGCCGCCCCCACCGAGGAGTGAAACGAGTGCAGCTGCTGCATGGAAAAGGCTTCATATTGTGCCGGCTCCGGTGTGCAGATGTCCTCCGGCAGGCTGCTGAATTTTTTCAGGCGGGAACGGAGCCAATGCAGGGTTTCCAGCACACAGATGCAGAAAACCTGTTCCGCAGGCAGTTTTTTCTGTGCCGTTCTGGCGTGGAATTGATAGGTAGGATAACGCTTGGTGGGCTGTAGGTTGGTAGTCTGATATTTCATGTACATCTCTCCTTTTCCGGAATGATTTATGCGGTGCTGCCTATTGTAATTTTTCATAGGGTGCGATCCCCACGGCATCGAAGCCGGCGATCTCGCCATATGCTGCCAGTGCAAAGTCGAACAGTTTGGCACCGATCACGCCGCCGGTGCCCTCTCCCAGACACATGTCGCAGTCCAGATAGGCACGCAGCCCCAGTGCCTCCAGTGCCAGCTTTCCGGCAGGCTCTCTGGAACAGTGAGAGGCGAACAGATACTGCCGGCAGAGAGAAACCAGCCGCACAGCACAATTCGCCGCCACCGCGGAAATAAAGCCGTCGATCAGCACCGGCACATGGTAGACTGCACCGCCAAGAAATGCCCCAGCCATGCCGCAGATGTCCAGCCCGCCGACCTTGGAAAGCACATCGAGCACATCGTTCCTGTCGGGCTGGTGCAGGGCAATGGCTTTCGCAATGACTTCCACCTTGTGCCGCAGTCCCGCACCGGACAGACCGGCACCTCGTCCGGTGACCTGCTCCGGCGGCAGCTGCTGCAAAACGGAAAAGACCGCACTGGAAGTGGTGGTGTTGCCAATGCCCATTTCGCCGGTGATGATCAGGTTGTAGCCGGCGGCGACCTTTTCTCCCACCAGTGCAATGCCGGTGAGAATGGCACGTTCTGCCTGCTCCCGTGTCATAGCCAGCTCATGGGCAAAGTTGCGGGTGCCGGCGGCGATCTTTCTGGAAATTATGCCGTCGCAGTGCAGTTCCTCCGCCACGCCGATGTCCACGGGAAAAACATCTGCCCCGCAGACACGGGACAGGGCATTGACTGAAGTGATGCCCTTGGTAAAATTGCGGGTAACGGCGGCAGTGACTGCCTGTGTGGTCTGCGTCACGCCCTCTGCCACAACACCGTTGTCTGCACAGAAGATCAGGACTGCCTTTTTTCGCGGCGGCAGGTTCGCCGTACCGGTAATGCCTGCCAGCTGTACCACCAGATCTTCCAGCCGCCCCAGACTGTGCAGGGGCTTGGCAATCGCGTCCCAGTGCTGTCGAGCTGCTTCCATAGCCGCGGAATCCAGTGGTGAGATCTGCTGTAACATTTCTTGAAGCATGGGAGTTTCCTCTTTCTTTTCAGTATTTCCTTTCAGTTCTTGTTTTCATTATAGCACGTTTTGTCGATTTGTGCAAGGCATTGAAAAAGTGGAACTTTCCCAAAATTCAAAAGAAAACATATAATTTTTCCTATATTCTATTGACTTTTCAGATATGAGTATGGTATAATGTATAAGAGATTTTGATAAGTTTCGATTTTCATATCAAAATTAGTAAAATGAAAAGGAGTTTTCCTGTTATGAAAAGAATTGCAGTCGTTCTTTTGTCATTTGTCATGCTTGTATCATCAACTGCCTGCAAAAGCAATACAAGTGCAACTGGCAATCATGAATCCGCAGCAGAGAATCTACAAGGTTCTGAAAAGATACAACTCACCAATCAGATGACACCAACTGAACTGAAATCTGTGAGCAAACATGAACTTACACTTCTTGATGACGCTTCTGAAGCACAAACAGAATCTGCTGTAACATCAGAACATAAAGTTTGTGTTGAGTATTATGCAGCAGATGAACTTCGCGAAACTCTTGAGAATAATCGCAGCAATATGACAGAAGAAGAATGTCAGAAATTGGAGCAATTGATAAATGGCAGTGAGCAATTACCTTTAAAATATATTCTTGTAGATAATGTTTTGCTGTTATATCCCGTTCCAAACAGCGATCCCAATTATGACGGCGGCACAATTGACTTTGCACTCAACAATGATGGTGCACAAGAAAATAAGTCCTTTGCTAATTTTGAAGAATATCTGGATTGGATTAGGGAAGACGAAAAGCAGCATGATTATTCTGATGCGGAAATTGAGAATGACATACTTCGTATGAGGATTGCCAATGAGGCATTGCAAACCGGAGAATATGAGGTGCTTCCGGCGGGAAGCATTGATGCAACAGATCAGTCCCTGTATGCCAGCAATCAAAATGCAGATTATCGAAACGTATGGGAATATGACCGCGATGCAGTAGAGAAAATCAAGGATTCTATTGACGAAATCAACATTTATGATGAGGAATTAGATGTTGATTTTTTGGTGCATGTCACTCTACCGCCGGACTATGATAACAGCAAAACATATCCCGTATTTTTTCTGACAGACGGTGTATGGCGATTTGGAAATTGTACAGAACTGAGAAGCGTCATGGAAAATGGTGAAGCAGCTCCTGTTATACTTGTCAGTCTGGGATATGATTACAACATTGACGGCACTGACAACGACAACCGCATCACCTATTTTATTCAAAAAGGCAGTATGCTGCTTGACTTTATCACGGATAATCTAATGCCGTATCTTGGAGAAAATTATTCTATTGATTATACGAATTCAACACTGTATGGACATTCCAACGGCGGCGTTTTTACACATGAAGCATTATTTCAGTCTGATTTATATGAAAATCAGCCGTTTGGGAATTACATTATTGGAAGTCCGGCATTTTGGAATTTGTATCATGAAGAACTAGGTGTTGATCCCGAAGACTACAGCAATGATTACGGCTATTTTGACAGGAATGATACACTTGATAAAAAGGTTTTTCTGTGTGGCGGAACGTTGGAAGACTCTGACTACAGCGAATACTATAACGGTCATGATACTACACTAGAAGGTTTGGAAAAGCTGAATCAGCGGCTGGAATCTCATAATGCAAATGTCACCTATCAATTATATCACACACATCACTACCAGTACATTCCGGAAATGCTGACAGCATATTTAAAGCAAACATATCCAGTAACTTAGATTTCATATTTTCATACTGATTATTTACGAAAAGAAAGGAGCGACTCCAATCGCTCCTTTTTCATTTTCAAAACCTTTTTGACTTAGAATTTACAATTGTGATACAATGCGAAATACCTGCATATAGACAACCGCCAACTTTTTTGGTATACTATATGATAAGCAAACCAAAACCACACACAGAAAGGACAGCATATGACAGAAACATTTGTGTTGGAATCCCACCATGACCGCCTGCTGCTGCATGGGCTGGTGGTTCGTCCGGAGCAGGAACCCTGTCGGGGCATTCTACAGGTGGCACACGGCATGTGCGAGCACAAGGAACGCTACCTGCCGTTCCTACAGGAAATGGCAGACCACGGCTATCTCTGCATCATTCACGACCACCGCGGACACGGTGAAAGCGTCCGCCAGCCGGAAGATCTGGGGTACTTTTATCCGGACGGCGGCACGGCGATCGTTTCCGACCTCTATCAGGTGACACGTTGGATACGGGAACAGTATCCGGAACTGCCGTTGTATCTGTTCGGGCACAGCATGGGTTCGCTGGTGGTGCGGTGCTATCTGAAACGGTATCCCGATGTGCCGGACGGCGTGTTCGTCTGCGGCTCTCCCAGTGCCGTTTTTGGCATGGGACTGGGCGAACGGGTGCGGGCACTGCTCGCCAGGAAAAAGGGTGCACAGTATCACAGCCCGATTCTGGCAGAAGCACTGTTCGGCGGATTCCAGAAACCGTTTCGGGAAGAAGGCAGACCTAACGCGTGGATCTGTAGTGACCCCGCCGTGGTAGATGCATACAACGCAGATCCGCTTTGCAGCTTCAACTTTTCCCTGAACGGCTACGAAGCATTGCTCTATCTGCTGCGGACAGTTTACAGCACAGAGGACTGGCGGGTGACACAGCCGGAACTGCCGATCCGGTTTCTCTCCGGTGCAGAGGATCCCTGCCGCGACAGCGACCAGAAATTCCAGCAGGCAGCGGAACTGCTCCGCAGTGTGGGATACCAAAACGTGACCGCCAGACTGTTTCCGGCGATGCGGCACGAGATTCTCAACGAACCGCAAAAAGAACTGGTCTATCAGGACATTCTGAAAACCATACAGATATGGGAGGAAAACTAATGAACATTCCAAAGGAAATACAGGAAAGCCGCATTGCTTGGGCGGCAAATGATGCCAAGCGGGACAGCGGCTTGCAGGAGCCGCAGGGCATAGAAAAATTCTGCGATCTGGACTACACCGGTGACGGCATCACGGAGCACTTGCTGGACATATACCGTCCGGTGCAAAACGGCGAAAATCTGCCGGTGCTGATCAGCATTCACGGCGGCGGCTGGTTCTACGGGGACAAGGAACTGTACCGGTTCTACTGCATGCACATGGCGGAACTGGGTTTCGTGGTGGTAAACTGCAACTATCGCCTTGCTCCGGAGCACCCCTATCCGGCTGCCATTGCCGATGTGTGTCAGGTGATTCGCTGGACACTGGCACACCGGAAGCAATACACGTCCAACCCCCACTGGTTTCTGGTAGGCGATTCCGCCGGTGCCCAGCTGGTCAGCCAGTACTGCATTCTGGCAGGAAACGCCGCCTATCGGGAACAGCTGGACTTTGCCACCTATGACCAGTTGCCGGACGGCACTGCTCTGAACTGCGGCATCTATGACATGTCACTGGAAAATATACACAAAAGCATTTACACACAGGAAGCCGCTCCGGAACAGCAGAAGCTGTTTGAACAAGTTCTCACCTATATGAACAGCAGCTTTCCGCCCTCGTATCTCATGGCAAGTGTCAACGACGGGCTGCGTCCCCGCACAACGCCGATGCGGCAGCGGCTGGAAGCATGCGGGATACCATTCACCTTTGCGGAATACGGCGAGGGCGTACCGTCAGACAGCCACGTATTCCACCTGAACTTGTACAGTGAAAACGGCAAAGCCTGCAATCAGGCAGAGGCGGATTTCTTCCACCGTCTGGAGCAGCAGGAAACCAGACACGCCTGAACACGCAGCAATATCCAAAGGGCAACACTACCCAAACCAAATGCCCCCGACTTTTCCAAAAAGAAAGTCGGGGGCATTTGGTTATTCATAGGGCAATTTACGCTGCTATTCTGTAGTTTCGCTGTCTGCGAACTGGCTCTGATACAAGTTTGCATAGAAGCCCTTCTGTGCCATCAGCGAATCGTGCGTTCCCTGTTCCAGCACATTTCCCTGATTCATCACCAGGATCCAGTCTGCACTTTTGATCGTGGAAAGACGGTGAGCAATGATAAAGCTGGTCTTGCCTGCCATCAGCTTTTCAAATGCCTTCTGGATCCGCTGCTCCGTCCGCAGGTCAATGCTGCTGGTGGCTTCGTCCAGAATCAGGAACGGCGGGTCTGTCAGCATGATGCGGGCAATGCAGAGCAGCTGCTTCTGTCCCTGTGACAAGCCGCTGCCGTCCTCTGTCAGCACCGTGTCATATCCCTTGGGCAGCCGGCGGATAAATCCGTCTGCATAGGCAGCTTTCGCCGCAGCCACGATTTCTTCCCGTGTCGCGTCCGGTCGGCTGTAGGCGATATTTTCCGCAATACTTCCCGTGAACAGCCACGTTTCCTGTAACACCATACCGTAGCAGGCACGCAGGCTGTCCCGTGTGACACCGGCAATGTTCTGCCCTGCCACGGAAATTTCGCCGCCGTCTACGTCATAGAACCGCAGCAGCAGATTGATCAGTGTAGTCTTGCCGCAGCCGGTAGGCCCTACAATGGCGATTCGCTGTCCGCAGTGTACGTCCAGATTGAAATCCGTAATCAGCGGGCGGTCTGGCACATAGGAAAATTTCACATGGGAAAGCTGCATGGTGCCGTTGCAGTTTTGCAGTTCCGGCAGGTGACTGTCGTCCGACTCCGCCGGTTCGTCAATGACTGCAAACACACGCTTTGCGGAAGCAACGGCGTTTTGCAGTTCCGCCACCACGCCGCTGATCTCGTTGAACGGCTTGGTGTACTGGTTGGCATAGGTGAGGAAGCTTGCCAGCTGACCAACGGTGATCACACCGATCAGCGGCACATTGCCGGTAGCTGCCAGTGCTCCGCAGACACCCACAGCGGCATAGATCAGAGCGTTGACAAAACGTGTCACCGGATTGGTGATAGAACCGAAAAATGTTGCCTTTGCTCCGGTCTGCTGCAATTCGGTATTGTATCCGTCAAACCGTTCTTCCGCACGCTTTTCATAGGTAAACGCCTTGACTACTTTCTGAGAGCCGATCATCTCCTCCACCAGACCGCCCAGTGCTCCGCGGGCATCGGAGGATTTCAGATAGGAGGAACGGGACATCTGTGTAATTTTCGCCGCAACCAGCAGGGAGATCGGCGTGAGAATGACTACCAGAATGGTAATGCGGACGTTGATCGTCAGCATAAAGATCAGCGTACCCAGAATGGTGAAAATACCAGTGACAAACTGGGTGAACGCCTGTAGGAAACCGTCAGAAATGATCTCCATATCCGAAACGGCTCTGCCGATCAGATCCCCTCTCGCCTGTCCGTCAATGTACCGCAGCGGGACATGCTGCAAGTGGCTGAACAGGTCGCACCGCAGGTCGCGAATGGTGTGTGCCGCCAGACGGTTGGTACAGAGGGACATGAGCCACTGGAACAGGGCACTAACGGCAATGGTCAGTGCCAGAACGATGATGATTTTCCACAGCTGTGGAAAGTCTACCTCGTGTACAGCAACCACGCAGTCCACTGCCTTACCAATGAGGATCGGCACAAACAGGGAAAGTCCTGTGCCGATCAACGCAAAGAGCAGCATTCCCAGCAGTTCCTTGCGGCACGGCTTGGTATACGATAAAATTCGCCGAATGACTGTCAGCATAAACTTTCCCTCCTCACTGCATCTGTGTGTGGTAAATATCCGCATAGACCGGACACTGTACCAGCAATTCATCATGTGTGCCATAGCCCACACACTTTCCGTCGTCCATGACCAGAATGTGGTCAGCATGCTGAATGGAAGTGGCACGCTGGGAGATCATGATCTTTGTCACATCGCCCATTTCCGCCGCCAGCTGCCGCCGCAGTTCCAAGTCGGTGGCATAGTCCAGTGCACTCATACTGTCGTCCAGAATCAGCAGCTTCGGGTGTCCTACCAGTGCACGGGCAATGGTCAGACGCTGCTTCTGTCCGCCGGACAGGCTGCGTCCGCCCTGTGTCACCTTCGTTTCCAGTCCCCTGGAGGTCTGGCTGACGAATTCCCACACCTGTGCAATTTTGCAGGCATGTTCCAGTTCTGCGTCATCTGCCGCCGCATCTCCCCAGCGAAGGTTTTCCGCGATCGTACCACTGACCAGAGATGCCTTCTGCGGCACCACGCCGATTATCTGCCGGAGGGAATCCAGTGTGTAGCTGCGGACATCTTCGCCGTAGATTCGCACCGTTCCCTCAGTGGTGTCGTAGAACCGCGGGATCAGGTTGGCAATGGTACTCTTACCGCTGCCGGTACCGCCGATAATACCCAGCGTTTCTCCTGCCCGCAGGCTAAAGCTGATGTCATGAATGGCAGCCTCTCCGCCGTCCGGATAGGCAAATGTCACGTGATCGAATGCCAGCACCGGAGCCTGTCCCTGTACCGTCAGAGGCTTTTCGCCGTCTGTGATCTCCGGCTCCTCTGCCAGCACGTCGGAAATTCGCTTGGCAGAAGCCGCCGCCTTATTAAAGGAGATCAGCAGTTCCGCCATACGTACCATGGACAGGGCAATCTGTGTCATATAGTTGACAAATGCAGTCAGTTCACCCTGTGTCAGATGACCGGTGTCCACGCGAATGCCACCGAACCACAGCACTGCCACAATGCCCATATTCATAATGAAGAAAGAAGCCGGATTCAGAATCGCACCCACTCTGCCCACGGCAATGGAACGCTTGGCGAATACATCGCAGTCATTCCGGTAGGATTCGATTTCCTCGTCCTGTCTGGAGAACGCCCGAATAACACGGACACCGTCCAGATTTTCACGGGTATGCCGTGCAATGTTGTCCAGTTTGCCCTGATTCTCACCGTAGCGGGGAATCGTCCAGCAGGTCACGCTGTACAGCAGCACGCCGATGATCGGAATGGCGATCAGGAAAATGATGGACAGCTTCAGGTCGATCCGCATTGCCATAATTGCCGCACCGATAATCAGGAACGGGCAGCGGGTTGCCAGACGAATCACCATGTTCAGACCGCTTTGCACCGTATTGGAATCGCTGGTGATTCGGGTAATCAGCGAAGCCGTACCGATACGGTCTACCGCACTGTGCGAAAGGGTGTTCACATGGCGGTACAGTGCCCGCCGCAGTGCCGTGCCGAAGCCGTAGGCACACTTGGAAGCGTAATACTGGCAAATCAAAGCGAATATCAATCCGCACGCCGCCAGCAGAAACATTGCCCCGCCCATTTTCCAGATGTATCCGGTATCCCGATTGGCGATACCCACGTCGATCATTTTCGCAGTTACCAGCGGCACGATCAGTTCAAAGATCGCCTCCAGCAGCTTGAATATCGGTCCGAGAATGCACTCTTTCCAATACCCTTTCATATAGGGCAGCAGCCGTCTGACACTGCCCGCCTTTTTTGGTTTCATAGAATCTCTCCTTGTTCCCAACAGATTCGCACATTTCTGTGCAGTGCTTTTCTATTATACCCTATTTTCCCAGCAATTGCAAGCCGACGTTTGATACATTTCTGTTATTCGCAGGAAAAACAAAGGCAATACCGCACAAAGATTGTGCGACAGATGCGTCGTCAAATTTTTCGTCA
>OHAE01002145.1_pt1 | contig 12684 bp, 9 predicted proteins | sample 1577061 | NCBI WGS metagenome assembly OHAE01 (sample SAMEA3541535, study PRJEB24748) | human gut metagenome | biome: human gut; feature: human-associated habitat; material: faeces | place: China | collected 2012
ACTGGGGATATGCCAAGGATTACATCGAATGTATGTGGCTGATCCTGCAACATGATGTTCCCGAAGATTTCGTTATTGCTACCGGAGAAATGCACACGGTGCGCGAATTCGCAACCTTAGCATTCAAAGAAGCAGGTATCGAACTTCGTTGGGAAGGTGAAGGCGTAAATGAAAAAGGTATCGACGTAGCTACCGGAAAATCTCTGGTAGAAGTTGATCCGAAGTATTTCCGTCCATCGGAAGTAGAACAATTGCTGGGCGACCCGACTAAAGCTAAAACACTGTTGGGCTGGGATCCACGTAAAACATCATTCGAAGAACTGGTAAGTATCATGGTTCGCCACGATATGGAGAAAGTGAGACGAATGATTGCTACCAAACATTAAAACTTGCTTTACTAATAGAATGGAAAAGAATGCAAAGATATATGTAGCAGGACACCGCGGACTTGTGGGATCTGCTATCTGGAAGAATTTGCAGGATAAAGGATACACCAATCTGATAGGCCGCACGCACAAAGAGCTTGACCTGCTGGATGGAATGGCGGTCCGTAAATTCTTCGATGAAGAACAGCCGGAATATGTATTCCTTGCCGCTGCCTTTGTGGGTGGTATCATGGCGAACAGCATCTACCGTGCCGACTTTATATACAAGAATCTGCAAATTCAACAGAACATTATCGGAGAGAGTTTCCGTCACAATGTGAAAAAGCTGCTCTTCCTCGGCAGTACGTGTATTTATCCACGCGATGCCGAACAGCCGATGAAGGAAGATGTATTGCTTACTTCACCGTTGGAATATACCAACGAGCCGTATGCAATCGCCAAAATTGCCGGACTGAAAATGTGCGAGAGCTTCAACCTGCAATATGGAACGAACTACATCGCCGTGATGCCGACAAACCTTTACGGCCCGAATGATAATTTCGATTTGGAACGCAGCCATGTATTGCCTGCCATGATTCGCAAGATTCATTTGGCACACTGTCTGAAAGAAGGAAACTGGGAAGCTGTACGCAAGGATATGAACCAGCGTCCGGTGGAAGGTGTCAACGGCGACAGCTCGAAAGAAGATATTCTGGCTATTCTGAAAAAATACGGAATCAGCGAAACAGAGGTCACTCTCTGGGGTACGGGTACTCCTCTCCGCGAATTCCTCTGGAGCGAAGAAATGGCGGATGCCAGTGTCTTCGTTATGGAGCATGTGGACTTTAAAGATACCTATAAAGAAGGTAGCAAAGATATCCGCAACTGCCATATCAACATCGGAACCGGTAAGGAAATCACCATCCGCCAACTGGCCGAACGGATCGTTGAAACAGTAGGTTATCAAGGTAAACTGACCTTCGACAGCAGCAAACCGGACGGCACAATGCGCAAGCTAACCGATCCTTCAAAACTGCATGCACTGGGCTGGCACCACAAAATTGAAATCGAGGAAGGCGTACAAAGAATGTACGAATGGTACTTGAAATAAGAAATGAGGTTACTGTAAATATGCTATTAGCTGAATGTTTTTTGCTAATAGCATATTTTTTTTAGCTATAATGATAATTAAATTAGCTATAATGATAATCAGTTTTGCTATAATGATAATCCAATTAGTTATAAGCATAATCTGTTGAGCTATGAGCATAATCTTTTTTTATACTACGAGCCAATCTTCCCCACTACTCTCTTCCCCATTTCCAAAAAATCTTCACTCTTAATTCTTCATTCTTAATATAATTGCTATATTTGCACAATTTAATACCAAATGTGCAAAAAACAATGGAACAAAGTTTTATAGCCTATATTGAGAATAGTATCAAGAATAATTGGGACCTGGATGCCCTGACCGATTATAAAGGTGCAACTTTACAGTATAAAGACGTAGCTCGTAAAATCGAGAAACTCCATATCATCTTTGAAGAAAGCGGAATCCGCAAAGGAGACAAGATTGCCGTTTGTGGAAGAAACAGCTCTCACTGGGGAGTTACTTTCCTTGCCACACTGACGTATGGAGCCGTCATTGTACCTATTCTCCATGAATTTAAAGCAGATAACGTGCATAATATCGTCAACCACTCCGAAGCTAAATTACTGCTTGTAGGAGATATGGTATGGGAAAACCTGAACGAGTCGGCAATGCCGCTATTGGAAGGTATCCTGATGATGAATGACTTCACCCTATTAGTGTCACGCAGCGAACGGCTCACGTATGCACGCGAACATCTGAACGAAATGTTCGGCAAAAAATATCCGAAGAATTTCCGTAAAGAGCATGTCGCTTATCACAAAGACGAACCGGAAGAACTGGCAGTGATCAATTATACTTCGGGAACAACGAGTTATTCCAAAGGAGTAATGCTCCCCTACCGCAGTCTGTGGTCGAATACCAAATTTGCTTTTGAAGTGTTGGAACTGGAAGCCGGAGATAAAATCGTTTCCATGCTTCCTATGGCACACATGTACGGATTGGCTTTTGAATTCCTTTATGAGTTCTCCGTAGGTTGCCACATCTACTTCCTCACCCGTATGCCAAGCCCTAAGATTATCTTCCAGGCTTTTGAAGAAGTGAAACCCAGTCTGATTGTTGCCGTACCACTCATCATCGAAAAGATAATCAAGAAAAGCGTACTTCCGAAGTTGGAAACTCCGGCGATGAAGATATTGCTGAAAGTGCCTATTATCAATGACAAGATAAAGGCAACAGTGCGCGAAGAGATGATTAAGGCATTTGGCGGAAACTTCAAGGCAGTCATCGTAGGAGGTGCAGCGTTCAATCAAGAAGTGGAACAATTCTTGAAAATGATTGATTTCCCTTATACGGTTGGATATGGAATGACGGAATGTGGCCCGATTATCTGCTACGAAGATTGGAGAAAGTTCAAACCGGGGTCTTGCGGAAAGGCTGTGCCACGGATGGATGTACGGGTATTGTCATCTGATCCCGAAAATATTGTTGGTGAAATTGTATGTAAGGGCCCGAATGTGATGCTGGGCTATTACAAAAACGAAGAAGCCACTCAAGAAGTCATCGACAAGGACGGTTGGTTGCATACCGGCGACTTGGCTTTGATGGATGAAGAAGGTAATGTTACAATCAAAGGACGCAGCAAGAACCTGTTATTGAGCTCCAGCGGACAGAATATCTATCCGGAAGAAATTGAAGATAAATTGAACAACCTGCCATACGTGGCTGAAAGCATTATCGTTCAGCAAAACGAGAAACTTGTCGGACTTGTTTATCCCGACTTTGACGATGCGTTCGCTCACGGCCTGAAGACTGAAGACATCGAACAAGTAATGGAAGAAAACCGCGTGACACTGAACACTATGTTACCGGCATACAGCCAAATATCCAAGATGAAAATCTATCCGGAAGAATTTGAAAAGACACCGAAGAAGAGCATCAAGCGTTATTTGTATCAGGAAGCAAAAGGCTGATAGATTGTCAGCTGCATAGAGAAAGATATAACTTAAACCGAAAAAGAGAAAGGAATGAAGATAAAGAAAACAATACTTACGGCAGCTATACTAATGGCTGCCGTTTCTTTACCGGCACAGAACAAGAGTGCAGGGATCAATATATCCATCTGGAAAGATATATGCACGCAACCGCATGACAGTACACAGACGACATACATAAACATCGGCCTCCTGTCTACCATGAACCGTCTGAACGGTGTGGGTATCAATGCGTTGGGAAGCGTGGTTCATGGTGACATGAACGGAGTACAAATCACCGGATTAGCCAACTTGGCAGGGGGTACTATGCGGGGCGTTCAGCTGGCTGGTATCAGTAATATCAGCGGCGATAACACCGTAGGGCTTTCTGCTGCCGGATTGGTAAATATCACCGGCGACAAAGCACAGGGAGTAGTCATATCCGGGCTAACGAGCATCGGAGGAGACAACAACTCGGGGTTAATGATTAGTGGTTTCATGAATGTGACGGGCAATATGGCTTCGGGCTTACACTTCTCCGGAGCAGCAAATATCACCGGACAGAGCTTCGGCGGTCTGATGGCTTCGGGACTTTTAAATGTAGTAGGCGAACACATGAACGGTTTGCAGATAGCAGGAATTGCCAATATAACCGCTTCAAAGCTGAATGGAGTGCAAGTAGCATTATGCAACTACGCAACGAAAGCGCGCGGACTTCAAATTGGTCTTGTCAATTACTACAAAGAAGATATGAAAGGTTTCCAACTTGGTTTGGTGAATGCAAATCCTGACACAAAAGTGCAAATGATGGTATACGGTGGAAACGCAACGCCTGCCAATATCGGAGTACGGTTCAAGAACCAGTTGTTTTATACAATATTGGGAGTGGGTTCCATGTATCAGGGATTGAATGATAAGTTTTCGGCCAGCGCATCCTATCGTGCCGGTCTGTCTTTCCCCCTTTACAAGGGGTTATCCATCAGCGGAGACCTCGGATACCAGCATATCGAGGCTTTTGACAACAAAGATGAGGTCATCCCGAAACGCCTGTACGCATTGCAGGCACGTGCCAATCTGGAATATCAATTTACCAAGAAGTTCGGCATCTTTGCAACAGGTGGATATGGGGTAACCAGATTCTATAATAAATCGAGCAATTACGATAAGGGAGCTATTATCGAAGCGGGTATTGTTCTTTTCTAAACTTATTCACCACAGAGGACGCAGAGGACACAGAGGTTTACCATTTTTTATTCACTATAGAGTAACACAGAGTCTCATGTATTTAGAATCGTATTTATCGCTCTGTTTTACTTGCAGAAAAAAAACTCTGTGTCCTCTGCGTCCTCTGTGGTGAATAAATTCAGAAACGTGCAACTTTGAGCATACTGATTACTAATTATACCTTTTCTTTTATCAGACCAGTACGATAAGCAACGAGCAATTTCTTCAAATCCTGTATTTGAGTCACCAATTCTTTTCCTTTATCGGTATCTTTCACCATCATCCGTTGCGAATTGAATTCCAAGACAAAGTTGGTAGATTTGATATCAAGTCCCTCTTCGATAGCCTTCTGACGAGACTGGAACGGCTCGTGCTGCACAAGCTGCATACCATGAGAGTGATAAACAAGCGTATATCCCGCAATTCCCGTTTCCGGCTGATAAGCTTTTGAGAATCCGCCATCAATAACGAAAAGCTTGCCATTGGCTTTCATTGGCTGTTCTCCCTGAATCGTTTTCACAGGCACATGCCCGTTGATGATATGCGAGTGAGGACCGGAAGCTCCAAACTCTGCCAAAATCTGATCGCAGACATCTTCCCGGTTACGCAATGTATAATAATAACCTTTCTTCTCTTTATGCAATTCTTTATCTTCTACGAAATAACGCTCAAAGGTCGCCATCTTATCCTTATCGAACAAGGGAGCTTCCGGACCACACCACATATACCAAATGTAATCCATAGCAAATTCCTTATCCTCCTCCCCTTCTTCATCGAAGTACGCAGTACGAATCAGTTGATCGGCTTTATCCAGCAATTTACGCCCCCAATACTCCTTACCACGTATTTTGACATGCTTAAAGCTGCCATCCTCATTCAGAGGGACAGAAGCGTGATAAAGAAGATTCGAATTTGACACCAGATACATTCCGCCATAGGTAAACAGGCAACGCATGTGTTTCTTCAGCTTTTCACTATTCATAAATGAATAATGAATCTTTTCTACCAATTCGCGTTCTTCTTCCGTCAACCGGTAAGGATCGGCAGGATCTACGGTCGGGAAGTTGGTATCGCGCAAAGCGTATTCTTTTCCTTCGTATACAAAGACGCCACGCTCAAAATCAATCTTCTCCAGCAGTTTGCGGTTGGTCATCCCAAACTCCGGACGACGGTCGATGATTTCGGCCTCCAGTTTAAACTGGATAATGGTAATGGCTTTATGCATTTGAGTTATCAAGCGCAGAGTCTTCTCATTATAATGAGCGTCGGCAAAATTCATCTTCGGCATGAAGATGGTGCAAGGATCATCGGCATACGTATCCATTGCAAAAGTAGCCAATGGAAGCAGATTGATTCCGTATCCGTCTTCAAGCGTGCCCAGGTTGCCGTAGCGCATGGACATACGTATCACGTTGGCAATACAACTATCGTTACCGGAAGCTGCACCCATCCAGAGAATATCATGATTTCCCCATTGAATATCGAAGTTATGGTAATTGTACAACGTATCCATGATGATATGCGCGCCAGGGCCACGGTCGTAAATATCGCCTACGATATGAAGAGAGTCAATAGTCAGACGCTGAATCAGATTGCACATAGCGATAATGAAATCGTCGGCACGCTTGGTAGTGATAATCGTGCTGATAATTACATTGATATAGGCATGCTTGTTCGGCTCGATGGACGATTCGTGCAATAATTCCTGAATAATATATGAGAACTCGGCAGGCAGCGATTTACGAACCTTCGAACGGGTATATTTGGAAGATACATTCTGACAGACCTTCACCAGTTGGTTCAGGGTAATCAGATACCAATCATCCAGATCCTTTTCACGGGCTTTCACTAATTGAAGTTTCTCTTCGGGATAGTAAATCAACGTGCAGATTTCTTTCTTTTCAGCCTCGCGGAGAGTGTTGCCGAATATTTCATTTACTTTACGTTTTACCGCACCTGAAGCGTTTTTCAGTACGTGCTGAAAAGCCTCGTATTCTCCATGAATGTCAGTCAGGAAATGCTCTGTCCCTTTAGGTAGATTTAAGATAGCCTCCAGATTGATTATTTCCGTACTAGCATCGGCAATCGTAGGAAAACTTCGGGAAAGCAGTTGCAGGTAACGGAGATCACCCACAATGCTTTCAGGAGTTATGTTACTTTGAGCAGTCATTTTATTTACTATTTTACTATTTACAATTTACTAGTTACTAATTACGATCCAGCAATATACTATTCTCAATTTAACAAGAACATCAACAACACTTGGGCGATAATTACCCGCAGGAACATACATAGCGGATAAACAGTCGCATAGGCTACGGATGGGTTATCGCCGGGGATTGTATCGTTTACATAGTTCAGTGCCATCGGATTTGCCATACTTCCGCACAACATACCGGATACAGAACCGAAATCGATCTTCATCATCTTGAAAGCCACGAATCCAACCAACACTGTTGGAATGATAGTCAATCCGGCTCCCAAACCAATCCATAATAAGCCTTCCGGACGGAATACGGTATCGAAAAAGTGAGCTCCGGCATCCAGTCCCAGACAAGCAAGGTACATGGAAAGTCCCAAAGCACGCAACATAAGGTTCGCACTACGGGTGGTATAGGTAATCATGTGTATCCGTGGTCCAAAAGTCCCCAGAAGGATACCGACAATGATCGGTCCACCCGCTAATCCCAACTTCACAGGAGTACTGACACCCGGAAAAGAGAAAGGAATAGCCCCCAGTGCCAAACCAAGCACGATACCGATAAATATAACAACCAGATTGGGTTCTTTCAAGCTTTTCACGGCATTTCCCAATACTTTCTCCACATTCTGGATAGCAGCAGCCTCGCCCACCACTGTCAGGCGGTCGCCCAACTGAAGTATCAATCCCGGAGTAGCAAGCAGTTGCACCCCCGACCGGTAAACACGGCTGATGTTAATTCCGTAATGGTTTCTCAACCGGAGTGCACCGAGTTTCTTACCATTCAGTTCGGGACGGGTGACAACGATACGCTGCGAGATCAATTCGCTGTCAATCGCATTCCAGTCAATGTCCTCTTTATTCCAATCCGTATTTTCCTGTTCACCAAAAAGTACCGTCAAGGCTAAAGCGTCTTTTTCTGCAGTTATTACTAGCAGACGGTCGCCTTCTTTCAGAATCTTGTCTGAAGTCGGAATACTGACATGTCCGTCACGCCACAAACGGGATATGACAAACTTCGGGTAACTCATACGAGCTATATCCTTGATACTTTTATTGAAAATAGCAGGATTGTGTACTTGAAACGCTGCAATATAAGTTTTGTTCGCATCGTCTTTCTCTTTTATCTCCAAGTCTTCTTTGCGAACCAATACTTTACGGATTAATAAAACGGCAAGGATTACGCCGACTACTCCCATCGGATAGGCCACCGCACATCCTAAAGCAGGCGTACTGCTGTTTATTCCCATCTGTTTCAGAGTTTGTTGCGCAGCTCCCAATGCCGGAGTGTTTGTCGTTGCTCCACAAAGGATGCCCACCATATCAGGAAGAGAGACACCCGTTGCATAACTAGCCACCACCGTCAACAACGTTCCCAGCAGAACGACTCCCAACGCCAACATATTCAGCGTTACCCCACCTTTACGGAAAGAGCTAAAAAAACCGGGACCGACTTGTAGCCCGAGGGAATAAACGAAAATGACCAGTCCGAAACTTTCTGCGTAGTTTAACATCTGCGGATCGACCGAAAGCCCGAGATGGCCGGCCAGGATACCCGCAAAAAAAACAAAAGTGACTCCCAGGGAAACTCCCCAGAAATGCACTCTTCCCAAGCCCAAACCAATGGCAGAAATCAGTGAAAGTACCACAACAGCCTGTAAGGCAGAATGTTCGATGAATAGACTATATAACCACTCCATGTATATAAAAACTAATAGGGCGCAAAGATAAAAACTATTTAGTCCGGTTCAAAACTTTTAAGCTTTCATTTCGCGCCCCAATTATACCCTGATTCATATATCCTGAAATCTTATTGATTACCCTTTTACACTGTTACCTGTTATTTTGTTCTTAATACCTATTATATTTCTATCTTAACAATCTTATCCTTTCTCTTTTTACCCGCATCTTGTTATCCTTCCAACGATGCTTTTTTACCTGTTTCTTCCTTTACGCTTACCTATCTCTTTATCTTTTTCTAATTTCTTTATCTCTCCTAATTTCTTAACCTTTTCTTATTTCTTCCTGCTTCACGTTTCTTCCTGCTTTACGCTTCATCTTGCTTTACGTCTCATCTTTTCCCTTGAAACTCCACAAAATTATTTCGTCCGTCCAGATAACCGCTCAATCTGTTTCCACCGATATATACATCATCTAGGTATGAAACATCATTCGGTCCGTATGACATACGAATGGAAGTCTGTGCATAATTTTCCCAACTCCAACGGAAATTATATTCATATTGATCGACTGTTCCATTAGGATATTCCACCCGTATATAGTCGATTCCGGTACGGTCTAAAAAGAAGTCCAGTTCCTGACGGCAATAGTTACCGTCCATGTCGCGGTAGAAACTAACCCAGGTACGGCTACATAAATCAGCCGAACGGTTATAGTACCCTGCACCATTATTATCATCATCATAGAAACTGTCTATTTCCACTTCGCAAGAGGTAAAACTTACCATCAATATAGCCATCAACGCCAAACCGAAGTATTTAAATGTGCTCGTTTTCATATTCCTTTATTTTTAATGGTTCTCTAATTATTATATATCATTTATCTTTCGATAGAACAAAAGTAGAGAATGAATTTTCCCCATGAAACTGAAAACTCCTACTTATCAGGAGGAAATTGCCTAAATCTAGGAGTAAATCCCTCCGGCGAAGTCTATTTCAAAGAATTCTTGTATCTTTGCCTCTTGCTAACAACACATGAAATTATCCGTCGCATGAAGTCTATCAAATCACATATCACCCAATTATTGAAGTCTCTCAATGAGGGAGTATTCGAAAAAGAGCATACCATCGCACTGTCTCTGCTATCCGCCATGGCAGGGGAAAGTATCTTTCTGCTGGGCCCTCCGGGAGTAGCTAAAAGTTTGGTAGCACGCAGGCTAAAACTGGCATTTAAAGGCGCAGATGCTTTTGAGTATCTGATGTCCCGCTTCAGTACACCGGACGAAATATTCGGTCCCGTCTCCATTTCAAAATTGAAGGATGAAGATACGTACGAACGCATCACAAAAGGATACCTGCCGACAGCATCAATTGTCTTTCTGGATGAAATATGGAAGGCCGGCCCTGCTATCCAAAATTCCCTTTTGACGGTAATCAATGAAAAGATATACCGCAACGGACAATTTACGGTGCGTGTACCCCTGAAAGCATTAATTGCCGCTTCCAACGAACTGCCGGCAAAAGGTGAAGGACTGGAAGCCTTATACGACCGTTTCCTGATCCGTCAGTTTGTCGGATGTATCGAACAGGAATATGCGTTCGATCAGATGATTTCTTCTACGCGGGAAATAGAACCTGAAATCCCTGAAAAGCTCCAGGTGAACGATGAATTATACAATCAAATACAAGCTGAAAGCGAAAAAGTAGGTATTCACTATACCATCTTCGAGCTGATTCACAATATCAAACGAGAAATTGAACAATATAATACAGGACGGGATGAAAACACCCCTCCCATCTATGTATCCGACCGCCGCTGGAAGAAAATAGTAGGTCTGCTCCGCACATCAGCCTATCTGAATGAATCTCCGGGAATTCATTTCTCCGACTGCCTGTTGATGAGCGCCTGCCTATGGGATGAGATTTCGCAGCTCCCCATTATCGAAGAGATTGTAGAACAGTCGATAGCACGAGGCATCAACACCTATCTGTTAGGAGAAAAACGACTGGAGCAAAAACTGGACACACTGAAAGAAAACATGAAGTCCGAACACAGCCTACGTGAACTTAGCGATCCGGGAATCCAAGTCGTAGACACCTTCTATCATCGCATAGAAGGTTATCACATTACCGGAAATCTACTCATTTTTGCTTCCGATTACCAGTCTTTGAAGAAAGACAGCAACCGACTGTTTTATATCCAACAAGATAAATTCCGTCCGGTCAACAAAATCCTAAAAGCCTACGATTTTGTAAAAAACAGAAATATCGCGCAAAAGAATATCTATTCCCTCCGAAAAGGAAGACGGTCTGTTTTCGTCAACAATCAGGAATATCCGTTACTATGTTATGACAATTGCGACCCTTTGCCCGCACAACAGGATGGCAGCACTCCGTTCGAATTTACATTGCAGGAAGTGATCGACTTGCTCCATCAAATGGAGGTGGAATATAAAACAATCTCCGAACGGGAAACAGCATATACAAAAGAGCATCTCTTCTTAAGCTCATCGCAAAAAAGCAAGATCAAACGAATTTTAGGAGAGACTGCACATATCATAGAGAATTACCGGAACGAACTCCGCATCATCGCTCATGCCCATGAACAAGAGAACAGAGAGTATTAGGCTCAAACACCTGCAAGACATTTATTATGAGAAATTGCAGGGAATAGCCTACGATGTGTACGACGAACAACTGCACAACCTGATTATCCGTCCCGAAGAACTGGATGCGGATATTCACCGGTATTTTCGTCACACGCAACCCTCCCTGCAAGATTTCTACTCCCACTACGCGTCGCAATGGGAATACTTTCATGAAATGAATGAAGCATCCGACACCAAGTTTCTCCATTTCCTGAAAAACAGCGCCTACACGTTCTCAATGAAATATCACCTGGTAGACCTCAACGTAAAATACTACCTCCAGCGTTTTGACGCAATCAGCCCACGCTCTAAAGAATGGAAAGCGTTGCGGACTCTCTTCTTCGACAAATGGCACACACTGCTCTCGAACAACGAGTTCAACTATCAGATGGAACATATCGAGCGGCTTTGTGATGATTTCTACCGTCTTCAGCTATCACTTGCCAAAAACCTTCCGGTGCGTGGCGGCTCACGCCTCGTCTGGTTACTCCGCAACCATAAACAGATAGCAGAACAGATTTTAGAATACGAAGAAACGATCAAACGAAATCCCGTTATCCGTGAACTGGTAGAAATCTTAGGCAAGAAACACCAAAGCAGCCGGAAACGTTTCAAAATGACTGCCGGTATTCATCGGGAACAAATTATATCTCATGCCACCCGAAGCGATATTACAGGTATTTGCGAAGGAAACGACTTAAACAGCCTTCTTCCCTTGGAATATTGTTATCTGGCCGAAAAAAGCCTGCAACCCATTTTCTTTGAGCGTTTCATTGAGAAGAGATTGCAAGTCATCGACTATCAATCACACGAAAAGCAAACCATCAACGACAAGAAAACAATAGGGAACGAAGTTTCCGAAGAAGCCGAAGGTCCTTTCATTGTTTGCCTGGACACTTCCGGTTCCATGGCAGGCGAACGGGAAAGAATCGCGAAATCCACCCTACTTGCCATTGCCGAACTGACGGAAGTGCAACATCGGAAATGTTACGTCATCCTGTTTTCCGATGATATCGAGTGCATTGAAATCACAGACTTAGGCAGCAGTTTCGATCGCCTGGTCGATTTCTTATGCCAATCCTTTCATGGCGGAACCGATATGGAACCTGTTATCACACATGCTTTGCGAAAGATCAGCGAAGAAGGATATATGGAAGCGGACATTATCACCGTATCGGACTTTGAGATGCGTCCTGTCGATCAACTACTATCCCGAACCATCGAACACGCAAAAGCGAAACAGACAAAGATGTACGCTATTTCTTTAGGTGGCAAGAGTGCCGAGACCAGCTATCTGAAATTATGTGATAAATATTGGGAATATAGCATTCAAAACGCCGAAAGTCTTAATAAAAATAGAATTGAGGAATCAAATATTTAATCAATGTTATAAAACATCTCTTTTTTCTTTTTTTATTTGCAAAGTTGACAGAAGTCCGTATATTTGTACTGTGTTTTTCATAGTATTAGATTTAAGGTTAACAAAAAGATTGGCTGTCTGGGAT
>OHAE01002152.1_pt1 | contig 12661 bp, 26 predicted proteins | sample 1577061 | NCBI WGS metagenome assembly OHAE01 (sample SAMEA3541535, study PRJEB24748) | human gut metagenome | biome: human gut; feature: human-associated habitat; material: faeces | place: China | collected 2012
AAATCCAGCCAGCTACAGGGTCGTTCGCACGAAATCTTATTTATTCAACAAAGCCACCAGCGTATAAAGAATCTCTCAGGAGCCAACAGAGAGAGGTGCATCTATCCGGCTAACTAACCTCTGGCGTTCTGATGTTGGCAGGCAGAGACGTTATGAGAGTATTGAGTATTTCAAAATACACCGGGAGAAACAGACAATGATATCAGTCCATTGTCTGACGGGCATTATCACAGGCACTCAATGAATACCTGCTGTAATGCGGCAGATACCAGTTTATAACCTGACCAAATGTTACTTAGATCACAATCCATAGAACCACCCACCAATGCCAAAGGCTGCAGCGATCACCAGACAAGCAATTGCCGTTTTAGGCATTAACACACTGTAAAATGCAGGAGACAATCCCAGGAATAAAACCATTAGCACTGGCCACATACTAAGCAACAGGAAAAAGTAGCCATTTATACCACCGCTGCTAAACGTCACATTCACTCCAAACCATTACCCGGACTTTCCATAGCTTGGTTGCTTCGTTGCATGATATCATACAACTGCCCCTTATACAGGAGCTTTAACATTATCACAGGCACTCGATGAATGCCTGCTGTAATGCCTTAGCTGACCTTCTCAGCGGCAGTATCAAACAGCGCCAGCGCTTCGGTCGCTTCCTGGATTGCCTTACGGGTCTTCGAGACAATCTCACTTTCCGTGAAAACACGATCGAAAGAGTCAGCGAATAGCTCAGACTTCAGATAGCTGTCGCCTACCCAGTCAATGGCCAGCTTGGCCGCTGCGGTGTCATAATTAACTTTCTTGATTATATCCAGGCGGATTTGCTCGGATGCAGTGATCTCTGACATGTCTTACCTCTGTGCGATGTGGGGAGTATTATCGAAGCCATTCGACAAAATAGCCTCTGTGATGCTTTTGCATTTATCTTTGCCGTGTGTACAAGCTGAACGGTTTCCTTACGGATGCCTGTTACGCACAATAAAAAAGGTCGCATAAAAAATGCGACCTTTGGTTGGTACCAGTTAGAAAACTAAAATCTCTCAGGAGCCACCCGGGAGAGGCTTTTCTGCTTTTTAACTGACCACTGCCGTTTTGGTGTTGGCTGGCAGTGATAACGTGATGATAGCTTCATTTAAGTTATCGAAAGCATTTAAATATCGAAAGAGCTCATTGAACCAATCATTTTCAACTTGCCGGAACATTCAACCAGAGCACCTGGCATCTCTGCTGGTCTTTTGATGGCAATTCTCAGCTCTCCCGAACGAGGCCGGTAACTAACAATTTATTCGACAGTTCCTTCGGCATTAACCCAAAGATCTAGATGCTTGATGTAGCGTTGGATGGGCACATAAATAACCACCCCATCTACAAGGTTAACGGACTTGATAACATATCCCTGCGGAGCTAAATAATCCCCATCACAATGAGGGTGAATAGAGTGCTCGTCACCGTATCGATAACCATGCGGAAGTTGAGGGAGTGAATTTCTTGTCATGGGCAGCTTCTTAGATAGAAGGAATTGAAAATCCATAGTGCCTTAATGCACCTGACTTAGATACCAGCTTTTCATTTTTCAGCGCTCTGTTGTCTCGTATTCTGATTTTTTGTTCATGTGGCCATGTAAATTTCAATACCTAAAGTGTTCTGCGTTTGTAGCTGAATTACCTGGAACCCTTCTCTGTGAGCTGCGAGCAATTGGCCTGCACTGCTTTGTTGTGCGCCAGGATGTCACGCTTGGTCTGCTTATCCAACACATCGATATCGTGGTCAGTCAGGTAGATGATCCGCACCCAGCTGCAGGCCGTGTCAACGACTACCGGGGCGGGTAAACTTTTCGCGCAACTCCCGATCAACATCGTCATCGCCCATACGCTTAACGTCTTCCTGTACATCGCTGGCCCCTTTCGTGACTTCAGCACGGCGTTCTGCCGCGGCGACAGTAGCAGCGGCGTTCTCTTCGGTACGTTGCTGATCAGCTTTGGCTTTCGCCTTACTGGCCCCGCGAGCATGACCAATGCCGAACGCGCCAGCAATAGCACCCAGGATGACGACCACCAGTCCCGCGATAATTTCAAAGCTCATTGCTGCTCCTTCAGTTCGTCGGCCTTTTCTTTCAATGCTGGCTGGCGTACGTATTGCGATAGTACGGCCAGCACCACCAGCGCAGGGCTAATCAACGCAACGATGTTTGGCGGCAGGATGTTTTTGATATCCGGCGGCAGCACCGCCCAGGCGTGCAGCGCAGCATCCGGGAACGACTGCGCCCATACACCAACCAGCGCGCCGATAGCTCCCAGCTTTACAGACCACGTTTTCAGCAGCAAGCTGGCATGCCCTACGAACTCCAGCCGGGTATATTTGCGCAGAAGTAACAGAACGAGCACAGCCACCAGCACAAGCAAAGCGAAAATGATCATCTTCACAGGACACGCTCCTTAACCCAGCCGTAGAGAAAATCCTCGTTGGCTTCGCGGCCCTCCGCCAGTTCGAGGTATCTGGCACCCTGGCTGCAGTTCAGCGCACGCACCAGAACCTGTTCACCCTCTTTCCCGCGGGCGGAAAGGTATCCCTTAAGCGCGGTGATGGTTCGGGGACCAATGGCGCCATCCGGAATCAGATCGGGATACAGCTTTCCGCGCATATTCATTGCGGTCAGCCAGCGCTGGAAAAACTTACTGGCTACAGATGGCCCCATGTTCACGCCAGTGTCGCAAAGCTCATCTGCCAGTAACGTAGATAGAGCTGCCACCTGGTCAAACCGGGGGCCGGTCCAGTAATCGCTCAGCAGGATTTGCTTTGCTGTTTCCCTGGGCAGGTTCCGCATATCACCGGTGTAGCCATGTGCACGGGCGGTGGTCTGCGTGATGCCCCAGCGGGTCGGCCCGCCTTTATCCGACGGATGATCGACATAACCATCCTCCTTGCCGAGGATCCCCTCGATAATCTGGTCTGCTGTCATTGTGCTTTCACTCCGGTGATTCGTTCCCAGAAATACGTGAGCGCTACGGAGCCCATCGCGCCGCTTATCCCCGCGGTTGCCAGAATCATGTAAATGCTCAGTCCGCTTTCAATGCTCACCAGGCCAGCAATAACGCCGGTAAACCCTGAAACCACCATTTGGGCAAGAGCATTGATCAAGCTCCATGTTGCCTTGCTCTGCTTCACATCTATCAGGTAGCGGACAAGTCCACCCCAGCAAGCAATGATCAGCAGAACCAGCCAGGACATCCCGGCAATGCTCTCTTTGTCTTGCATACGCTTAGCCATAGTTACCGCCTCCGATGAAAGATCGGGAAGCTGTGTGTGAGAAGGTCAGGCCCGTCAGGCTGGATTTAACAACGAAGCATGTCGGTGATGATTTCCGCGGGACCTGATAATAAAAAAGCCATGCAAATGCATGGCCTTGTGATTTGAATCCGTTATTTACAAAATGTATTCGAGACAGTATCTTTCGACTTCCGGACAAAAAAACATATACCGGGACAAAATCTAAATGTAACTGCCTTGCCTGCATGAAACCATGCGGGCTTTTTTTTGCCCAAAGAAAAAGCCCACCGAAGTGGGCCTTACAGCTATCATCATTTTTTATTAGGTGTGGTGCCGGGTGCCTCCCGGTAAGTCGCCGCCAGTCCACAGACGACTCGCAATGCGCAAAAAAACATATCAGACTGGCAATGCCCCTCCGCATAGGGGGATTCACCACACCAAAAATTTAACATCTGATGAAACTCGTTTCAATGCTCTACGACGATGTGACAGGGGTACTGATGCAATGCATCTCGCGAATACCCCTGTCGTGTCGCCGGAAAGCAAAAAGCCCAAGGCGTTAACCTCGGGCTTGAATTCTTTGTGTGTCGACAATCGAAGCTATGGCGACGATATCAGATTTACATGAAGTATATGCCTTTCAGTTCGGTTTTGCAAGTCTGAAGTGATTAGCAAGTCTAAATGCTATATCGGCTCTTTTTAAATCATCATAGAGACCTAAATACTCCCGTTTTCCATCGATGAGAATCTGTGCCTGCCACTTTTTTGCTCTTTTGTTGTAATAAATACCCTTGCTACCTGATGTGTTATTTTTATAGATACCAGTGTTAAGAGAGTTAAGTTGGCTGGTTGCTTCTCTAAGATTGGCAATCCTGTTGTCGTCTCTTATTCTGTTTATGTGATCGATCTCTTTTTCTGGCATATATCCGTACACGTAGAGCCATGCAAGGCGATGAGCATGATAAAGTTTCCCAGAAATTTTTATTTGCACATAGCCAAGAGAATTTTTGCTTCCAGCAACGCTTCCTACAACCACCTTCTGCCTTTTCACTGCCCATGAAAACAAACCAGAAAAGGCGTCGTACTTAAGAATAGATTTAAGAGTTTCTTGGTCCATTACTTATATCCTCTCAAATCTAAATTTGTCGCCTTTTGTTGTGAACGTGATCGCGTTACCGATATGAGAGCATTGCTGTCAAGCTTCACAAAACTGCTGCGCAGCGCCAGCCAATGAGGAAGGTAGGTTTCTGTCCACGTGGACTTTGCTACACCAACCAGTTCCGCCAGCGCCTGGTATTCATAAGTCTCCCGGCCTGCCAGTTCTGCTTTGACATCCTGCGCGGCCAGCCAGATAAGTTGACGAAGGCGATCGACAGTCTTCTTCGCAATGCGTATGCCGGCCAGCTTCTCGCTGAATTGCTCCCATGCCCACTGGGTGATCGCCACCTGGTGCTCCCAGCGGATATTGTCGCTGTAGTTCCACAGCAGCCACGCTTTCTGATGCTCTTCCAGCGACAGCAGAGCCCGGCGCCAGCTGGCCGTCGAATACTCAACGGGCAGAACGAGAGCGATTGATGAACCCTTAGCGCGGGACTGGCTTCCGCTCATCGGCGGGCCATCCGGGTTAACCATTTTTTGCTTCACCTCGCTATATACCTTCTTCCTTCCCCGGCTGCGCGCTGTAGCGGTGAATTGCGCATTTTCTGCGAAAGCCACCAGTTGCCCTTTCGTCGCACCGCTCAGATCGGCGGTGGCCACTATCAGCTGCTGGCGAACAAATTCCAAGTATTGAGCTGTCATGCTGTCTCTCCCAGGCGCTTATAGATACGGACGAAATTGCGTAATATTTTGTAGTCAACCAGTACGGTTCCGCGGCTACGCAGGAGGCGGAGCTTTTGCCAGCGGTCGCGGATGCGTTCGATAACGTCGTGGTTCATGCGGCCTCCCGCTGTTTCAGTGCTTTGAGCTTGGCGCGGTACTCATCGCGGATACGAATAAAGTCTTCCCGGCGGTAGTTGGTCATTTCGTGGGGTCCGTTAAGCCAGTCGACATACTCCTGTCCGTAACGAGCGACCAGGCCAGCTTCGTATTGCTGAGCAACCGTCGACTCTTTGGCGGTGTACTTACCAGCCCCTGCATTGCACGATTTGCACTGCTTATGAGCGTTGCGCTCTTCAAAACGCAACTCAGGGTAAGCGCCGACCGTTTTGAAGTGGCCGCAGTCCCACTGGCCGCCATGCAGATCAGGCGGGTTGGTCTCGCCGCAACTGATGCATGGCAAAGCAGCATCACGAGCGCGGATGTAGGCGTTGAATGCCTTCTGAGCCTGGGCTTTGTAGTAACCGTTAGGTCTGAGCTCAGCCAATCTTGCTTTACGGCGCTGGCGCCCCTCCTTCTCGGATTCGCGCTGGCGCTTCACCGCTCTGGCCTTCGCTGCTTCCCGGGCTTTTTCTGTCTGTTTTTTGCCGATCGCGCTGGCGCATTCAAAACTGCACACCACCTGCCCTTCCCGGGAAGGATGGAACCATTCGCGGCAGTGGGCGCATTTACGACGTGCTGGTTTACGCATGTGGCCTCCTTGCTCTCAGGCGAAGCCACTTCTTATCGACCAGGCGGGCGGTGTAGTCTTTCAGGGTCGGGATGTCGGAAGGCTTAACTTCGACCTTGCGCTTGCGGCGCGCCGGCACGCGGAAGATGCCGCGCTCCATTACTTTGGCGAGAAGACATTGCATAGCCATCACCCCGCAAAGCTCAGCAACTGACTGGCGGCATTTTCAGCCTCAGCCGGCGAGTGGAATTTGCGACGCAGAATGTAGTTCCAGAGCACATTCAGCACTGATTTGTAGACGCCGTTAAACTGGCTGTCGTCCATGCTGGCGAAGGAGATCGACTTTGCGACACGACGACGGCTGCCGTCAGGCATCTGGTATTCGTCGTAAAAGCCAGCCTGAATGGTTGCCCACTCGCGGAAGGATTCGAAGTGTTTCAGAAGCGCCATATCGCGGGAACGAGAAATACCGACAGAGGAGAGATACATCTCCGCGGCGTTATGGAGCGCAGCGCGCTGATCGAAGTCGGATGAGAGGAAGTCGATAAACCCGGATATGAGGGTGCGCTCTGCGGGCTCAATGAGACCACCGGAAGGCGTCCAGTAGTGATAACCGAGAGTCAGAAGCTTGAAGAACTTCTTGTGGAATGCGTAATTCCGGGGCTTGCGGAACTCACCGCAAAGCAGTTGCCCTACGGGGATAAGTTGCAGGTATTCGCTGGTTCCCGGTTCTGCGGGAATCAGTACGTTTTGATAACTCTTCTCAAATTGCAGTGTTTGCGCCATGTGTCCCCACTTGGCGCCGGGGTAAAGTTGTCAGTTGTCCAGACTGACCAGGTAATTATCGCCCTTCCCGGGGATAAAAGCAAAATGAGCATATACGAGAAAATCGCTATTTCTTGGCGTTCTGCTCAGACATTTCCAGATAGCGCGGATCGCTTGCGCGCGGGAGTTGGATGCTCTGCTCGCGGTAGTAGCGGACGCGCTCCATGAAATACTCGCGCAGATGCTCTGGCTGCTCTCTGGCCACCACTTCGGCAACAACCGGCATGTTCAGGCGCTCTTTATAAGCGACGCCGGACGCTGCGAGGTCAACGTTGACCTTGTCCTGCTCGTCTTTCGATTTGGCTGCAATGTTCCACTGTGACATAAAAATCCCCTCTGCTGTGGAGGGGATTATATATCGCTTCCGGGTTACATGCTCAGTTTTGATGCAAATAATACCCTACCATTAGGATAATAATGTTGCACTCAGGATTCCACATTTTATCATTGAGAAAACAACTAGGGATATTAGGAGTAAAGACGTACAAAATACAAATACCAAAAACAAAAAATCTTTAATCCTGTGATAATTTGGCTCACCGCGCTTTACCCTTTCCCACTCTTCTTTTAGTACAAGATGAGAGTTTTCTGTAAGAGAATCGAATAATGAAGGTAGCGACGCTTCACCAATTTCAACATGTAAATTCAATTTACTAATTGACTCAAGTAACTTTTGCTCATTTACTGATGGGTTACCATGATTTAAATGTAAACCAATCGTGGCAATTATTTCATTTAGCTCATTAAACTTTTCAGTCCTTTCATCAGGAGTTAGTCCCGAGTCTTTTCTCAGCATTCCATAAAGTCGGAAAAGCTTCGCTATGTTACCTCTTAGTTCTTTAATCCATTCCTGCCTAAATTCTGAAATTTTATTTTCTTTTGCTATAACCATTCCAATAAAAACAATAAATCCTGCAATTAATGCTGCAATAATAGCTCCCCATGGATTCATTTTCTACCTCTTGAAAAATTGAGTTTTAATTTTGCTATGTAGAATGAGCATAGTTATCCTTCTAACAATCAGGTAACTTATAACCAACCCATACACTATACATGTTTAATATATTATAAGCTTAATAAATTAACGCTCTATTTCGGCAATCATTTCTACCGCTTTGTTGGCTCTGACGAATTGTTGATATGCAACCGCGGCTCCCCGTCTTTCGGATCGGGCCATTCGCGTTGCTTGTTCACAACCAATTTTTCAATCATTACCTGGGTAATCTGATCATCAGTGATATCAGCACGGCGCTGGACGTCCCACAGCAGGAACTGCATATCAGCCCACTCCGACAGGTCGCCAGGCTGTTCAGCGGCTTCCAGTGCTTCTTTGCTGAGGTGCTTCAGCGGGCCAACCGGACCGACATTGCCGAAAGTTGCCTGCGACCAATCGGCATGCGCGATGCGTACCTGGTCACGTTCCGGCGCTGGCTGAGCGTGGCGATAGAGAAAATAAACATCATCAGGCAATTTGTGTGCCGCAGATGAGAAAACCAGCGCGAACTTATTTCCGTCAGGCCGCCTGCTTTGCACATCCAGCGTCGCCACCGGCTCGCTGTCCATTGCGGCCAGCGCCATGCGGGCTAGATAAGATGCCTCACCGCACTGCACGTGATCGGTTTCAATAATTTCGAGTAACTGCTCTCTGGTTATGGTTGATTTGGTCATGGTTGACTCCAGTTATCCTCGATAGCCACACCTAAACGGTGCAGCCAGTCGGCAAGTTTGAGCATCGACTCGCGGTCGCTAAGGCCTTCCGGGAAGTCGCTCAGCGTAATAGTCGGATTGAAACGACCGAAGCTATCGCGCTCTATCGTCAAATGCTGCTCCAGAACGGTTTGCTGGGCTTTGCTGTTATGCCGCACCAAGTAAACGGACCTGGAGTCTTTGGCTTTAGGGTCGTAGCGATACTCAGTCAGTATCATCTGGCTTCTGCTGCGATCGGCTCCTCTCCACATCACTCAGCCTCCACCTTGATGCCCGCGGCATGAGCCGCCAGGCATTTATTGAACCCGTCGTTGTTATTAGCCAGCCCAAGATTCCAGCCAGCAGTTAAGCCAGCTCTGTAGGCGCTCTCCTGCAAGTTTTCTACAGTGACGGCGCGGGACTCCAGTTCTTCAACTCGCTGACTCAACTTCGCGCACTCCTCAAAGTTGCTGATAGCCTTTCGTTCCCACTCAGCAGACTGCTCGCGAAGGTGTCCGTTGGCACGCTGCGCCTTCTCCAGCGCCTCTACCAGCGTGTCAATGCGAGCCTGCTGATAGTTCCAGGCCATTACAGCAGGCTGTTCGCCGCTCCCTAAATCCGCTATATCAGCATCCTCAGCGTTACAGTGCGGGCAATAACAATCTGCGTCGCCATCAAAATAGTTGCGCGACACAATCAATTTCGAGCTTGAATACATCTTCCCGCATTCGGTGCACTCAGCCAGGTAATACGGAGCTTCAACTTTTTGGCCCTTTATCAGCGCCAGTTCGGTGATATCAGTCATTGGCCTTTTCCTCGCTGCGAAACATCATGATTGTCAGGTCGCCTTTAGTGGCCAGGCGAACGGTAGAGCCAGGTTCCAGGCTGTTAAGCTCAAAGGCGTCATAAAACTCATTCACAGCTTTCTGGCGGCGAGATTCCTTACGACGCTTGTCCCACTGCCTAAGAGCATTTTTGGTAATCCACTGGCCTGTTTTGACCATGATGTATGCCCATCCAAGAATGGCTAAACCGGTATTGAGATAAGTGGCGATGCTCATTTGTCGGCCCCCTCGTGCAGTTGCTCGAAAAACTCCTTACCGCAGTCGATAGCGCCAACAATTACGGCAACTTCATCGCCTACAAAATCACCCTCATCGACATGCTGCTGCAGGAGACCAATGAACTCCTCAACCCCATCAGCCTTAATCCCGGCTACGACGCGATCGGTGGCGGGGGTTTCGTCTGCAAACGTGTCGCAAATCATATGCAGGTAGCCTTCATTCGTTGGTCTGATACGCTTCATCACCCCAGCGATGAAATACTCCCGGCATTCGCTGATTATTTTTTTTGCCTCCACATTCTCCGCAGCCAGTTGAGCATTTTGGTCTGCCAGCATATTCCCGGTTTTTATGGCGGCATCCAGTGAAGCGCTGCAAATGCTGAACTCTTTCGCCAGCTTCAGGAACTTCTGCTCTCTGATCGACAACTCGCCTGCGTTCTCCAGGGAGGCGATGAGCTCGTTTACTGCCTGTAGTGTGATTGTCATTTGGCTGCTCCTTCGGCGAGCATGGCGATGATTTCTTCCGGGGTCTCTTTCACGTCAATGCGTTCTCCGGATGTCATTTTCAGGATTGTCAGACCAGCGAAATACATGCTGACGATATGACCTGCGGCAACAAATACAGGCTCGTAGACTGTTTCTGGTTCCCAACCGTATGCACCCTGGTGCTGTACCACGATTTTTTGTGTTAATTTCAGAAAAATCATTTTCTTACTCCCGCCAGGCACTGGTTAAACAGGTTGGTCATTGGGTTTACGCCGCCAGGACGCTGGCGATACTGAACAGACGGATCGCTTTCGGTTACGGCTGTAGTGTCAATCAGGGTGTAGCGGTAGCTCCTGCACTCACCTTCTCGCTTAACCTGTCCGTCACGGTGCATCTGCCACAGGGAGGAATTGACCACTGAAGAGTCAAGACCGGTACCGCGGCGGATATCCTGAAAGCTGCAGCCAGGATGCTGGCCGATGAAGTTAATAACGGCTTGTTTGCCAGAGTTCTTTTTCATCAGATAAGCCCTCTCTCTTTCCCGCGCAGGTATTCATCCCGCAGCCACTGAGCCGGAGTTAACGCACCGAGCGATGCCGCGCTTGGCATACATCCGAAGCTTTTGCCTTCAGGGTGAAAACCCTGCTGACGGCTGACATGGCTTGTCGGAATAGCTTCCTGGTTGTTCTCCAGAGCCAGTACCGGCGACGGTATTTGTTCTCCGGCGGCGACTTTCAGCGCCCAGTCTTCCAGCTTTTTAGCGGCATATTTCTCGGTTTCTGCCTCGCTGAGCTGGCGCTGGTACATTGCTCGCCGGGTATCGGTAACAACCCAGTACATGACAGGGTGAGACCACGGGAAGCGCTCAGCACCGCCGGTATGCAGCCCTTTTTCACGGCTGTAGCGGTGGAACTCGTTCATCACGTCGACAAGAGTCACTCCCAGCACGGTGCCGCTGTCCTTGCACCACTTGATGAACTGGCCCGGCGATGGCCAGAACGGCGATTCGCTGGCTCTCGCATGTCGCACTCCGGCGGATAACTGCTCGCGGGTGCGGATCCCGTTTTCGGCAAAAGCTGCAATCCACTGGCGCTTCGCTGTCTTCTCTTCGGCATCGGTGCGCAGATTGGTTTGCGTTGACGCCGGGAAGATCTGCTTCAGCTGACGGAACAGGGAGTCAACCAGCCTTTCAGCTTCGAAATCGAGAAGCCTCTGCGGCTCCGTGCTACCTGCGGCCATTCTGGCCAGCGCATCACCATCGCGATTGCTGATCGCGGTCATAAGCTGAGCGGTCATATGAAGTCCTTCCAGCCTTCAGGGCTGTTCCAGTGTGGGGAATCAGGTTCGCTTCTCTGGCGCCCGGAAAGCGGATTAACTCTCGCGTTCCTGAGCCATACCCGGAATGCCGAGTTCCAGTCGATCAGCTTTGTGCCGCGGGCCTGGTGATAATCACGAAAGTTCAGCAACTCGGTTTCAATGTTGATCCCTTTCTCCGAGGCAATCGCAATGTGATCTGCCGATGGCTTGAAAGCAGGAGGGAAAGGTATTTCCCCGCTGGGTGAAATCCCGATCCGTCGCTTTGCAGCCTCGCTGATAAACTGCCCTCGCGCAGAGAGAGAGTCTGGTTCAGTGACTGGTTCAAAAGAGTGACTGGTTCTGGTGCCATCTGGTGGCATAGGGGGTGTGCCATCAGATGGCATAGGGGGTGCTATTTCATGGCATACCCCTGTGCTTTTTGATGGCATAGGGGTAGCATCAAGGTTCAGATAATACACGTTGGATGTATTACCTTTCCCGTTGTTGACCCCAACGCGATTTTCACGCTTGAGCAGACCCATATCCTCAAGCGCATCAATATGGTTGCGAACAGCGGATTTGCTGCATTCGCACTGATCGGCAATGTGTTGATACGAAGGCCAGCATTCGCCCTTGTCGTTGGCGTTGTCGGCCAGCTTGATAAGAACGAGCTTACGCAGTGAGTTTCCCACTTTGACCCCCATTGCTTTCGCCATAAGTGACATGCTCACGTGCTACCTCCAGATTGTTTACTCTTACAGATTTACCAGGCATAATTACCTCGCAATTACCTCTTCGTTTTTGCACCTGAAAGCCGTTAGTGTTAGCGCACTGCGGCTTTCGCCTTTCTGTTCCCACTTATGCTTCAAAGTCACCTTTCTCTCCCGGTCTGTTAGAAATCAGGATGGCCAGCAGCAGCGACATGTTCGGCAGCAGGCTTTCCCGCCAGCGACTCACCGTCGACTTATTCACTCCGGCCACTTTGGCGATATTCGTGGTTCCCAGTTCAGCTATCTGGCTGTGTAACCAGCTTTCTATCCTGCGAGCCTCCACTTTGTTGCGTGTCGTTGAACTCTCCATTTGTGATACTTCCTCTGGTGTTGATTGAAAGGCCGCTGGTTAGGCGGCCGGAACGCCCTTCGGAGAAGGGAATAGCTTTGGAAGGTCTGGTCTAATTTGATGCGCCTGAACCTCCCCATTAGTTGCATTTACGATGCTGTTTACATGTTCAGGCGAAACCTTTGCCTTGTTGTGGAGCCACTTGTAAACCGCCTGCTGAGAAACATCGCAGGCTTCACCAAGCTTTTTCTGAGAGCCGACAATATTAATTGCGGTTTTAATGGTTGGGTTCATGACAACCTCCGTAGTAAATACAAACAAAGAATAAAACCTTAGTTGTATTTAGTCAACAACCATTTTCGTTTGCCGCTATAAAACCATGGTTGTAAATTGAGAAGATGAAAACGACACTTGCAGAA
>OHAE01002167.1_pt1 | contig 12598 bp, 8 predicted proteins | sample 1577061 | NCBI WGS metagenome assembly OHAE01 (sample SAMEA3541535, study PRJEB24748) | human gut metagenome | biome: human gut; feature: human-associated habitat; material: faeces | place: China | collected 2012
AAATAAAAGGAGATATGTGTGATGAAAAAATTAAAAGTTCTGATGATGAGCGGAACCACTTCCTTGAGCCGGAGTGACTTCTTTTCCATTATCGCAACTCTGTAATAGAAAAGTGGTCAATGTAAACATTCCCCATAAAATGCCCAAACAGGCTTTCATTACTTTTTGTTTCATAATAAATTAGATTAAATATGTTAATAAAATCGCATAAGCAATAAGTATTACTTGTTTTTCTGTATAGGATATTTATTTCTGAAAGTAGGGTGCCACTTCCAAGATGGAAGGTGCGTTACTCTTGACGGAAGGCCATCCATCGTTACTCCAAATCAGTTTATCCATTAAAACATATCTTCCGTTTTCGGCTTCTTTCTTCTTGTAACCGTGGTAGATGATCCAGTCAGTTCCTACATCATCCTGAATCAGAATGGAGTTATGTCCAGGTCCTGCCCAAGTTTCATTGCCACTCATAATGATTTCACAATAATCATACAACATATCCCTTCCTGTCTTATCTAAATAAGGTCCAAGCACATTCTTTGAACGCCCTACCACAGTTTGATATGTACTGGTTGCTCCATTACAACAAGTTCCTATGGAAGCAAACAAGTAATAATATTCTCCACGTTTGTATATGTTGGTCCCTTCAAAACGATTTCCACAAATACGCTTCTTCAGGACTGGGGTTCCATCCGTTTTTTTCTTTATTTCCAGGCCATTATCCGTGAGTTCTGTAGCATAGATACCCCGAAAACTTCCCCAAAACATATATTTTTTGCCATTGTCTTCATAAAAGAACTGGTCAATGGAATTTTGTACCCCAATCACTTTCGAGTCGATCAAACACCCTTTGTCTATAAATGGTCCTAGAGGAGAGTCTGACACAGCAACTCCTACATTACTTCTCCACTCATCTCCCCATATAGCCCATGAATAATAAAGTACATAATGATTATTGAAATAACGTATCTCTGGTGCCCAAATATTGTGGTCGCCACCCCAAGTGGGGCGAGTAGCATCCGTGAAAGCTGTACCCTTATACTCCCAATTCACCAAATTTTTGGAACGATAAATAGGAACATTTCGAGTATTCTCTGTTCCATAGAGATAGAAATAACCATCTTGGGCACGAATTACTGTAGGATCTGGTGCGCTAAAAGCAATAATCGGATTGCAATAACCACGCACTAATGTCAATATCCGGACAGACTTATCTATTAACACTGTTTCGCTATCGGCATTCGTTAGACACAGAGGAAGTAGATAGTACGTAGGATGTAGTTTAGTTGATTGAATAGTTAATTTCGTAGAAGCTTGATTATTCCCTGCAGAATAAGTCAATCCACCAAGAGTATACGAGTCATCAGGTAGCAACTCATAAGATGTTCCATGAGCTGCATTATAATCATTTACCAACTGTACAGCCTCTGGTGCAACACTTAACGTACAATGAAATGTACTCTGGTTTGTGCCACTAAAATCATAATAAGATTTAATGTCTACTTCTACTTTTTCTTGGTTTAATAGTATTTCTCCGCTAATACTCTCCAACTTGACAATAGCTGCTTGGACATCTATCGTAAGAAGTAAATTTCTTTTGTTTTCTTGAGCGCTAACCGATGCACTTTCTAACCGAAGAGGGAGTACATAATTAGTTTTTTCCCTCTTCCATCTTGAGAAGATTTCAGAGGAATGAAATTGAATTTCTATACTTTTTTGTTTCTCATTCGCTTTCAGTGTTAACATTTCCTCTAGCTGATAAAGATCTTCTGGAAGCAGTTGAAAGTTTGTTCCATTGTTAGAATTATAAGCTTTCAATTCACTGTCACTCCAAGTTTTCAATCGAACAGATATCTCTCCATTCAAAAGGGTACTCTTGCAAACAAGCACATTGTATGAAACGAAATTCTGGTCGGGCACTAGATTCAAATTCTGGAATCCATTCTGTTGTAAATACACAGATACATTAGTCTCATCTCCTTCTTTTCCATTCGACTCTTCATTATTATCGCTTGTCGAACAGGAAAACCAGAATAGTGTGCTCAATAGCATTACTAGATTCCATCGAAGAATTGATACAGTAGATAAGTTACACATAATATCACTCCCTAATAGAAAATTACTTGCTACCACTCAATTTATTCATTAACACTTGCATCCAGTATCCTCCAATCACGGAACGTGCTCTGAAGCCAACCCACTTACCACTATCAGTATGATGCCAGTCACTGATAGGTACACGAGATACTGTCTCGTTAATATATTTATAAACAGGATCAGAGAATTTCTGGAAAGTTTCCTTGTCTGATGACATAGCTGCCGTCCACATGATCCAATCGGATTTGGTGTATTCTTTGCGGGAATCCAAAGGAAGTCCGTAAAGATTCTGTTTAGTCAGGTAATAATTGAGCTCTTTTTCGATTACATTGTTAGGGAATAGGTTCAAATTCCACAACTTATCCCACACCATATTATACTTTTGGCTCCAAGTGTTCTTACGGTCAAAAGCCAAACGGTAGTGATCACCTTCATTTGCCATTTTTTCCCATTTCATCGCCATTTCTTGGGCTATTAAAGCATATTTGTCTGCTACATCATTCAATCCGAGCATACGAGCCATTTCGCTGTATCCAGCTACCCCCATGATAGCTTTTACAGAAAGATTGGCATTGTGGGCCCAATGTCCGGCGAAGTCATCCGTGCAAAGTTGGTTTTCCGGGTCCTGTCCAAACTAACAAACCTAATTGTATCTATTTGATAATCTGAATATTATAAATTAGCGTATTGTTACTGTGTTGTGCTTTACATCTTTTTCAAGTAAAATTAAAGTGATTTTTCTCTCAATAAAGTCACTTATTTTCATTATTTTATTATTCTATTTTCTTTCGGATGAACTCTAAAAATGGCGAAAACATCAATAATAAGTATTGCAAAATTGGTTGTTCTTAATTTATTTCATATTTTTGCAACGACGGTTGACTCAACAGCCGTTGAGAAAAACTTATTGATTATGAAGTTTTATAATAGAGAGAAAGAAATTGCAGAATTGAAGCGTGTACAAGAGCTTGCATTTGGTCAAAATTCCAGAATGATTGTGGTAACAGGCCGTAGGCGTATTGGAAAAACCAGTCTTATAAAACAAGCTCTGAAGGGAACACCTACTGTATATTTTTTCATTGGAAGAAAAGCAGAGAGTATATTAGTCGCAGATTTTATAAAAATAGTACGCGAGACATTATCTATTTTTATTCCGGATGGCATATCCAACTTTACTACTTTGATACATTATCTTTTCGAAATAGGAAAAACACGTTCTTTTAATATTGTTATTGATGAATTTCAGGAGTTTTATAATATCAGACCCGATGTTTTTAGTGATATGCAAAATCTTTGGGATGAATATCGGCAAGAAACTAAAATAAATCTTGTAATTAGCGGCTCTGTATATTCATTGATGCAAAAGATATTCACGGATCATGGAGAACCATTATTCGGACGTGCTGACAATATTTTATGTCTTCGGTCCTTCAATACAAAAGTGCTAAAACAAATTATGGAAGATTTTGCGCCCGGATATAGTAATGATGACCTATTAGCTTTGTATACACTGACTGGAGGAATCCCTAAATATGTAGAGTTATTCTGTGACAATCAAGCACTTTCTGTTGACCGGATATATGACTTCGTTTTTTCAGAAAATTCCTTGTTTATAGATGAAGGACGTAATTTGTTGATTACTGAATTTGGAAAAAATTATGGCATTTACTTTTCCATCTTATTAGAAATAGCAAATGGGCATTATACACAAGGGGAAATAGAGTCAGTACTAGGGGGGATATCTATCGGAGGTCATTTAAGTAAATTAGAAAATGTGTATAATTTGATAACTCGCGAACGGCCTATTTTTGCGAAACCAGGTACTAAGAAAAATGTACGATATATTATTGGAGATAATTTTCTAAATTTCTGGTTTAAATACATCGAACGGAATCGTTCATATATTGAACTACAGAATTTTGAAGACCTGCGTCAACTAGCAAAGGCTGATTATCAGACTTATTCAGGCAAAGTGTTAGAAAACTATTTTAAACAGAAATTAGCAGAAGAAGGTGGGTTTAAAGAAATTGGTTCCTGGTGGGAAACTAAAAGTTCTACAAACAAAGAACGATTAAACTCTTATGAAATTGATATTGTAGCTCTTAAATCAAGTGGAAAAAAAGCCCTTATAGCAGAAGTTAAACGGATGCCAGAGAATAATTATGTTCATTCAACGTTCATGGAAAAAGTGGAACATTTAAGGCACAAAGAGATGGCAAAATACGATATTGAAACACGAGTCTTAGGATTAGAAGACATGTAACTTTATGTAAATAAGATGACGCGATTATCCCTAGAAATCCCCAGTTACAGCAATTCAATTAGCTTGGATCCCAATACTCGTTCTATCGTCACTGTTTCTACTTTTTTGTTATTTGTAAATTTAATCTTAAAGAATGAATTAATAAGAGATACTCATTCTTCTTAACTTAAAGCCTTTTATTTATATCAAATTCTTTATTATCATATCCGCAGCATACTGTAAGCAATTTAAACAGCCTGTCATTGAACTCGATTTAGACAATGACAGGCTACTTAATTATTTATCTTATATTGAATATTAAATTATTGTCGTGGTTCAATCACGTAAGTCGTTTACTGAATCACGCCTAACTTATTCTCTTATTTTATGGTATTTATCTGCTAATCCATAAAATATAATTAGATTATCAGACTAGTTCTTAATTTTTCATTATTTACCATTCAATCTGCTGATCTTCGTCTGGAATCTGAGTATTGAGATTTCGTTCCAGTAGCATTGTTCCTTTAACTTTATAAAGAACTTCTTGATTTCGAGAAGTTACATCTTTAAAATCATATTCAATAGTAAATGAAACATAGCGATGTTTTAGATAAGGTCGTGTAGCATCCATAGTTTCCGTTACGCTGTAAGCAGGAGTACCGTATAGCTTAAATCCAATCTTTTCTTCGTCATCTGCCCACATACTCAATGATTTGTCTTCATTGAAGCGTATATATATTTTATAAAGTTCCCGTTCATCTCTTGATAAATCTTCGCTCATTAAACCGGCATAAAAGAAAATAGTATTATTATCTACCACATATGCTGTACGATTATTGGTTACCATCGGTTTATTATCAGTACTTCCATTTGCATTTCGAATATACACTTCCATTGTACTTGTACTATATGAACCGGAATAATCGTTAAAAGGAATTACACGCAATAATGCTTTTGCATAGTTTTTACGTGGATGACCTTGATAATTATAAGAAGCATCATCAACGATAGTTAGAGGCAACACCCATTTATCTGTCATATTGATTCCTCTCAAATCAAAATCAATATTTAGTTGTTCCACACATGTTCCTGCAGGAATATGAACTATTTCCGGGAATTCATATTTATCTTCCTCCAATAGCGTATACCATAAATCTGTACGCCCGCTGAAACGTTCTCTATTTAATATTTCCAAGGTATCCTCATATAGTGCTACATGGACATCTATATCTTGTTCGTTCGTAGTTGACCCACTAACTATAACCGGTAACTGATAGCGTACTTTTCCATCAGGGTTGTATCTCACATATATTGGAGTTACCCCATTATCTTTATCTTTTATAGGTGCTTTAAAAGAAATATATTGCCGATACTGCTCATCTTTCCACTCATCATTACAAGAAGTGATCAAGAGCAACATACATAATGCAAACCAACAATTATATATAATTTTCATACTTATATCATTTTAAAATTAATCATTGTATGTCCAACCCGGATTTTGTGTCAACAGCTTATTGCGTTTCAACTCCTCATGACTGATAGGCCAGAAATATAATTTGCGAGAAAAAGCAGTTGGAAGTTCATTGACTACAATTGGTGAATGAAACGCTGCTCTATTTTCTTCAGTCATAAGAGCATCACAACCATATATTTCCATTGACTCTTCAATCGGAGCGTCTTTCCATCTGCGGAGATCAAAATAACGATGTCCTTCTCCCATGAGCTCTATCTGTCGCTCATGCTTCAATTTCTTACGGAATACATTCCGGTCTTGATACTCTGGCAATGTATAATCGGGAACCCCTGCACGGCAACGAACAGGACGAATACCTTTTTTCATTTCATTTATGTCACGTTTGACAGAATAACTGGCAGAGCCATCCCAAGATGGAATGTCGTATGAAGATCCATCTTCCAACTCATTCAAAGCTTCAGCGTAAATCAATAAGATTTCAGCAAAACGAATAGCAGGTTCCGTTTTTAGTTTGACATAGTCCTTATTACCTTTTGCCGCAGAGGTATCGTCCGGATGAACAAATTTCATGATTCCAATACCAGTGCGAAGCCAAAAATTGGAGTTAGTATATCCATTACCATTACCACGATAATAAAATACCTGTTGCTCTACGGGTTTAGGATCTTTAAGCGTTGAATTATTCAATAGAGGCCATACGCAACCATTAAAAGCAACTGAAGCATAGAAGCGTGGTTCACGCCATGCATACTCTTTCCATACTCCTTTCTTTAAATAAGGATATGTTCCTGCCTTCCCTTCCTTTTCAGACACAAAACGGTTCTCAACTTGGCAAGTGTCCAAAAATGTCTGTCTGTTAAACTCAGAGCCATTATACATATAGTAAGCATCACACATCTTTTGTGTCATACCATGTGTATTCCAGCCATTGGCACTGGTAGGCAATTGATGTAATACCATATCTGCAAGATTGCGGTCACCCTGATTTTGTCCACGACTAAAAATAAGTTCAGGATTATCAAACATAGACAGGGCTCCATTAAAAACTTGTCGATAGGATTCAAAGGGGTCAATATCCCGATATCCATTTGGCCAATCAGCATTTTCAAAATCATTATCAGAATAAGGAGGAAGTGTCTTCGGATAACCTGCAGCGGCTTCATCTCTTTTCTTCACAGTGTGTAACACATAACGGTGTCCATAATTGCTTCCCGGGAGTTCCATAACGTCTCTTGCTGCTGCAGCGGCTTTGGCCCATTTGTATTCATTATATTCCTGTGCTAACAAACATCTTCCGTCATGATCTACCAAATCTGTAAATCTTTCGGTATCTTCAGGACGAGGGTTATTAATAGGACTTGCCGCGTATAATAGAACTTTTGCGCGTGCTGCTAATGCGGCCCCTCTAGTAGGACGAGAGGTATGATTCGCTCCCCTGTCCAAAGGTAAGTCCTTAGCCGCCAAGCGCATTTCTGATTCGATATATTCTACGCATTCATCATAGGAATTACGTTGACAAGCCAAATCATCATAGCTGGCTGTATAATCGAGTCCTTCCTCCGGCAATAAAGGAACAGGGCCATATTTACGGAGTAATAACCAATAATAGTAAGCGCGTACAAAACGGGCTTGTGCTTTCAGGTCAGCTCTTTCAGCTTCTGTAAACTCCATATTCATGTCGATATTTTGAATGAAAATGGATGCCTGACGAATGCCTTTATAACTGGCTCCCCATGATTGTCGGTCTCCTTCACTATAAGTCCCTGTTTTAAAGGTGTTATAAATATCACGGTCACCAAAATAAATATCATCGGCAAAACACCACAGTATATTATCTTTGGTTCCAACATCCATATTCTCTCCTTTAAGATAGGAATAAGCATGAGCTAACCATTCTTCCGAGTATTTTTCATTAGTAAATACATCTTCCAGCGTCATACGGTCTTTAAAATTTTTATCCGAATCCAGCTGGTCTACACACGAAACGGTGATTGTCCCTAACAGGGCACCTATACAAAACTTATATATCTTTTTCATTTCACACGTATTGATTAGATATTAACAGTCAATCCTAAAGTCATTACCCTAGACAGTGGGTATTCCGCCCCTGTGGAACTTCCTAATTCCGGATCCCATTCTTTAAATTTAGCGAATGTCAATAAATTGGTACCAATAAAGAATACACGTATATTATTGAACTTAATCTTATTTACAATTGATTTAGGCAATGTATACCCTACTTCTAAAGTCTTCAAACGTAAATATGAACCATTTTTTAGCCAGAAAGTGGACTTTTGTTGATTATTATCATTTCCACCATAGCTAAGGCGTGGATAAGAAGCATTCGGATCTTCATTAGCAGGAATTCCAAGTTTAGCTGCAGTGTCTGCATCAACCCAACGATTAGCTACTAAATTTCCCAAAACATTTCCCCACTGACTATCCTTGAAGGCAAATACTGTAGATCCATTAATGAAGAATGAAGACTTTCCTGCTCCTTGAAAATGGACATTGAAATCAAATCCTTTCCATTGTGCAGAGATACCAAATCCGTAAATCAGATTCGGTTTGGTAGTCGCACCGATAGCTACTTTGTCACCATCATTGATTACACCATCTCCATTAACATCTTTATATTTAATATCACCCGGTTGTACTTTTCCCCATGCTGTCTGTTGAGGACTGTTACGAATATCATCATAATCTTTAAATAGACCTAATGCAATCAAACCTTTAGCTTGGTTTACACGGTAACCTGCTTCTGTCTGGTAAGGATAAACAGTATTTTCTTCATCCTTCTCCAATATCTCATTTTTACTATAAGTAAAATTTCCACGAACCGTGAGGTTCACTCTGTTTATTTTCTGTTTATAGGCAAAATGGCCATCAAAACCTTGCGAACGTACACTACCCACATTTGCTTTAGGATTACTTCTCACAATTCCTACTATGCCAGGTAGATATTTACGTTCCATATAAATACCATCGCGTTGTTCATGGAAATAGTCTACAGTGGCTGTAAACTTATCATTAAACAAAGAAAGGTCTACACCTATATCGTGCTTTGTTGCAATTTCCCAAGTAACGTTTTCAGAAGCTAATTGAGTATATGCCATACCATCATAAGAATTGCCATAACCATAATCACCCCAATTCCAACCAGGAAAGGTTACGTCCTTATCATTTTCTTTATATGACTTAGCAATTGTATATAGATAAGGAAAACGTTCACCCAATTTATCATTACCTACTTTACCATAAGAGTAACGCAGCTTGAACATATTCATCCATTCCAGATGTTTCTTAATGAATTTCTCTTCTGCAATGTTCCAAGCCAGAGAAAAAGCGGGGAAGAATCCGAATCGATGTCCATCGGCAAAGTTTTCTGATCCGTTATAACCGAAGTTAAAATCTATGAAGTAACGATAATTCCAGTTATAACTAGCACGTCCTGCCAAGCCCATATGACGTTTGGCAATGCCATTCTTTATATCTGTACCAATATCTACTGTAGTCCGATAAGCATCTTGGCTATATTTTAAAGTACCACCTACGTGATGCGCTTTGAATGCACGATTGTAGTGTAAAATTGCTTCTAAAAATTCAGTCCGGTTACCTGTTGAAATAGAGCTTTGAGTCATTTTTTCTTCGGTTCGCTGTTCTTTAAAAGTAATTTCCCCATCAGTATTTCGAAAACGTTCTGCGCGCCATGTTTGAGGCATTTTTTTACGGCTAATTTCGTTTGTGTTGTTAGTGTCGAAACCAAAACGACCTTCAAAACGCAATCCTTTAGTAATAAAATCCAGCTTCTGTTCTAAAGAAATATTAGTCTGAACCTTATTTTCCCAGATTTCAAAATATCCAGTTTGTGTTGCCAATACCCATGGATTGGAACGATCATCTTCTTTTCCGAATGCTGGTACATAACCATTGGAATACATTACTGGAATACTAATCGGACTTTGATTTATTAACGATGCCCATACATTTCCACCTTGTCCAGGAGCATTACGTTTCTTTAAAGAACCGGAAACACCGACTTTCACAAGAGTTGTTTTTGTGATGTCAATATCGGTATTCAAACGATAATTCCATCGTTGACTACCGGGATTGGTATTATAATCTTTACGAACTGCTTCATCTGTCTTATACATACCTTCTTCACTAATATAGCTAAGCGAAACAAAATAACGTGCTGTATTACCACCGCCGTTCATATTCACATTAGCACGATAAGTCATTGCTCCATCTTTCAATAATACATCTTTCCAATCTACATTTGGATAAAGATCAGGATCAAGTCCTAAACGTAGAATTTCCAATTCGTCATTCTGATAGATCGGTTCTTGATTACGAGTAATACGTGCTTCATTCATCATTCTAGCATGAGTGTACCCATCTACAAATTCCGGTGTGATAGTCCGTGTGTTATAAGATGTTTCCACTTTAGCACTGATATTGATTTTACCAGCTTTACCATGTTTTGTTGTAATCAATACTACACCATTAGCACCACGAGGACCGTAAATTGCTGTAGTAGAAGCATCCTTTAAAACAGTAAACGATTCAACATCCTCAATATTAATTTCATCGAGACTACGCTCAAATCCATCTACTAACACTAAAGCCGAGTTATCAGCTCCGAAAGTAGAAATACCACGAATCCAGAATTCCGAAGTATTTTTTCCAGGCTGACCGGATGTCTGCATAGCTAAAACACCTGCCACATTACCAGCCAAAGCATTTGAAAGATTTGCTGTCGGATTTGCTTTCAGATCATTTACATTAACGGTAGTCACCGCTCCAGTCACAGTTAACTTCTTTTGTGCACCGGTTCCTGTAATAACGACTTCATCAAGCTCACTTGCTTCAGATTCCTTCATAATTACATTGACTACTTGCTGCCTTTTCACTAATACTTCCTGTTTATCAAAACCTATGTACGAGAATACTAGTCTTGAAAACTCTTCAATACTAATTTTATAACGTCCGTTAATATCCGTAATTGCTCCTAAGCCAGCCTGATCTTTTACTGTTACATTGACACCGACCAGTGGCTCTTTATTCGTATCCGTCACTACTCCCGTTACTTCAATTTTTTTCTGCGCAAAAGTGGCAACAGAAACCAGTAACAAACAAATGGTGATAAAATTCTTTATTTTCATGTGTTTTTTCTTTTATTCGGTTATTGTTCTCCCTCTTCCGGTTGACTCTCTTCCGGATGTTCTTCTGTCGCTTCAGGAATCTTTTCTAATGCTATCTTCCGGATACGATGATTGTTCACATCACCCACATAAAAAGTTTCTGTATCTTCATCATAAGCTAAAGCATAAGGATAATTAAAACGTGCTTCATCACGTAAATGGCCATCCACATATCCATTAGCATGTACATTCATTCCTGTGCTTCCTCTTCCGGCAAAAGTAGAGACTACTCCATCCGGAGTCAATTTACGTATACAGTGATTATTACGATCCGTAAAATAGAAGTCATAACAATCCTCTTTATTCGCATCCTCATACTCTTTGTTAAATACGAAGACTCCCTGTCCGGGTTTATTCAAGCGTGCTTTTGTTCCTGCCAAGTCTTTATAATCTGCTTGTCCGGGCTGTCCACAAACAATATATGGGGTCGTAAGTCGTTTGTTAACTCTGTCATAATTTGAACGGAGAATATAATGCTGATTCTGTACCATCATATAAACATAATCACCAGATGGATGAACGATAAAGTTAAATTCCCAGTTGGCATCCTGAATCGTAAACAGTTCTTCTGCATGAGCTTTATTATCGTTTGCTCCCCATTGGTAAAAATCATATCTGAGCACAGCCCCTGAACCAAAGAAATTATAATATAATTCACCATTTTCCGGGTGTATCATTGAGTTCTGACACCCTCTACTTGTGGTCAGACGTTTTACTACAGGATTCTGGAAATCTGTAACATCAACCATATCATTATCTTGGTTACGGATTAACATTATATTACTTGCGGCATTATCAGCTCCTTTTGAGCATGCTATAATCATAGTATCTTTACTTAAAGTCCATGACATGCTACGCAAGCGGTCGGCTCCTTCCGAACTACCGGTTATTCCAGTGTATATTCTTTCATTTTTCAAATCCAATATACGCATCGGCTTACCATTACCATTATTTTCTGCATCCTGAGTTAAATACAGGATATCGTGATTTTTCGGGTCAAACTCGAACCATGCAGGAAAATCTATTTTACCACAGTCGCTAAAAGGACCTTCCTTTATAATTTCTCCATTACCCTTCTCATCTACATATCCACATAAAGTTGATACGACCTTTTGTGGAACATATTTATATTTTGATGATACTATAACATCCTGTTCACCGACTTTTACTTCAATAGTTCCTTCATAACATTGCTGCGGGGTAATACAGTACAAACTATTACCTTTCGCATTAATTACTTTTGCTTCTTTCCCGCCTATTTTCACAAAGACAATAGAGGAATCAGTGCCGAAATTACTACCGTAAATAATCATTCGAGTGTTTGCTCCTCCTGCTTTGGGAGCAAAATCCGTCACAGTCACCGGTTGGCTGGGATCATAAGGTTCCGCAGACGCATCTTTATCATCTTTACAGCTACTGAAGCAAATCGTAAAGAGTAATAATAGAGTCATCCATTGAAATTCAATGATCTCATGTCTCATAGTTTTACATTTCATAATACACTAGATTTAAATTATTGATTATTCTGAACTTTATCCATTAATACCTTCATCCAGTATCCTCCGATCACCGAACGGGCTC
>OHAE01002169.1_pt1 | contig 12587 bp, 7 predicted proteins | sample 1577061 | NCBI WGS metagenome assembly OHAE01 (sample SAMEA3541535, study PRJEB24748) | human gut metagenome | biome: human gut; feature: human-associated habitat; material: faeces | place: China | collected 2012
GGAAAAAGAGAAACAGGCCGTCCTCGAGCAGGTTAAGGCCCTTAACGCCGATAAACAGTCGCTGACTATTCGCCTCGCCGCTGCGGAAAAGACGCAGCAGGCTGCCCTCGATCAGGTCAAAGCCCTTAACGCCGATAAACAATCTCTGTCCACCCGGCTGGCCGCCGCGGATAAAGTGCCGCATGGCCCCGCTAACGACGCCGCTGCGCCAAAAAATGAGCCACCAGAGATGGCGGCCATAGTGGCAGCCTATCGCCTGCAGGCGGATAAAGACAACGCCCAGCTACGGATGAAAGAAGATGAAATCGAACTGCTGAGAACGCAGCTTTCTGTACAGTCCAAAACGCGCAGCGGCGAGAGCGCCGCTGCCAAACTCAGCGCATCGGGAGAACAGCAGGCTTATGCGATCGGCGCCTCGATGGGAAGCGAGGCGCTCAACGTCCTTACCACCCGTCGCACTCAGGGAGTTACCGTCGACGCAGGCCTGGTGCTGCAGGGCATCGAAGATGCCTTTCGCGGCCAGCTTCGTCTCGGAGAGCAGGAACGTAACAAGGCGCTGTTTGATGTGTCGCAGCAGGTTTTTCAGAACCTGAATAAAATAGAGCAGAAAAACATCAGTGCCGGCAAGAAATATCAGCAGGCGTTTGCGCGCAAAAAAGATGTGGTCTTTAAAGAGGGCGTCTACAGCCGCGTCGATTACCCGGGTAAAGGAAAAATAAGCGGTAACGACCTGGTTACCGTGGTGATCAAAGAGATGCTGACGGACGGGACGGTGATCAACGATATGGAAGCGAAAGATCAGGCGCTTACGCAAAAGCTGGATGCCTATCCCCCGGTGTTTCGCGAACCGCTGAAGCGTCTACAGAACCACGGCTCCGTGACGCTCGTCGTCCCGCCTGAAAAGGCCTATGGCAGTAAAGGATTACCGCCAAAAATTCCGCCAAGCGCCACCATGGTTTATTCCGTGCGGATAGTAGATAGCCAACCCGAGCCGGCAAAATAGCCTCATCCTCTCCACCGCCCTTCCGGGGCGGTGGCTGTTATTCCTGCCTCATTGCTGCAATAACCGCCGTGCATCCTCATCTATAGTTGTCTATGATGTTGCACTCGTTTTACGGGTGTAACAGATGTTAACGAAGGAGGAGCCTTATCGTGGCCGATAATCCACTGTGGCATGAAACGCTGCATGACCATTTTGGTCAGTATTTTAGCGTTGATAACGTGCTGTACCACGAAAAAACCGATCATCAGGATCTGATCATCTTTGATAACCGCGCCTTTGGCCGGGTGATGGCGCTGGATGGCGTCGTACAAACCACCGAACGCGACGAGTTCATCTATCACGAAATGATGACCCATGTGCCGCTGCTGGCTCACGGCAACGCGAAGCATGTGTTGATCATTGGCGGCGGCGATGGCGCGATGCTGCGCGAAGTCTCTCGTCACCGTAGCATCGAAACCATCACCATGGTGGAAATCGACGCCGGGGTAGTTTCATTCTGCCGCCAGTACCTGCCGAACCATAACGCCGGCGCCTATGACGATCCGCGCTTTACGCTGGTGATTGATGATGGCGTCAATTTTGTTAATCAGACGACGCAAACGTTTGACGTGATCATTTCGGACTGTACCGACCCTATCGGCCCGGGAGAAAGCCTGTTCACCTCGGCTTTTTATGAAGGCTGCAAACGCTGCCTGAACCCGGGTGGGATCTTTGTTGCCCAGAATGGCGTCTGCTTCCTGCAACAGGATGAAGCGGTAGGCAGCCATCGCAAGCTAAGCCACTATTTTCGCGACGTCAGCTTCTACCAGGCGGCAATTCCAACCTATTACGGCGGGATCATGACCTTTGCCTGGGCGAGCGACAATGAGGCGCTGCGCCATCTCTCCAGCGAAATCATTCAGGCGCGCTTTCACAAAGCCAACCTGACCTGCCGTTACTACAATCCGGCAATCCATACGGCGGCCTTCGCCTTACCACAATATCTGCATGATGCTCTGTCCGCACCGTGACGCGAAATAAGGGGGTGAACTAAATTGAAAAAATTGAAGCTGCACGGCTTTAACAACCTGACCAAAAGCCTGAGTTTTTGTATCTACGATATCTGTTACGCCAAAACGGCAGAAGAGCGCGACGGCTACATCGCCTATATCGACGAACTCTATAATGCCAATCGCCTGACGGAGATCCTGACAGAAACCTGTTCTATTATTGGCGCCAATATCCTGAATATCGCCCGTCAGGATTATGAACCCCAGGGCGCCAGCGTGACCATTCTGGTCAGCGAAGAGCCTGTCGATCCCAAGCTGATTGACCAGACCGAACATCCTGGCCCGCTACCGGAAACCGTGGTCGCCCATCTCGATAAGAGCCATATCTGCGTGCATACCTACCCGGAGAGCCATCCAGAGGGCGGCCTGTGCACCTTCCGCGCCGATATCGAAGTTTCAACGTGCGGCGTCATTTCCCCGCTTAAAGCGCTGAACTATCTGATTCACCAGCTGGAATCGGACATTGTGACCATTGACTACCGTGTGCGCGGCTTTACCCGCGATATCAATGGGATGAAGCATTTTATCGATCATGAAATCAATTCGATTCAGAACTTTATGTCCGACGATATGAAGTCGTTGTATGACATGGTCGACGTCAACGTTTATCAGGAAAATATCTTCCATACCAAAATGTTGCTCAAGGAGTTCGACCTTAAGCACTACATGTTCCATACCCGACCGGAAGAGTTGACTGCCGAAGAGCGCAAGGTCATTACCGACCTGTTATGGAAAGAGATGCGCGAGATTTACTACGGCCGCAATATTCCTGCCGTGTAATCTATGAAATGCCCGGCGGCGCTTTTGCTTGCCGGGCCTGTAGTTCTGCGCCACCCGACATAAAAGGGATCATTAACGCTGCTGCATAAACTCACGATAGGCGGCGACCACCTGCAGGAAATCCTCAACACCGCACAGAGAGAGACTTTCTTCGTCGTAGTAGCTCATCCCCTCCTCGATTTCGTCGCCGGAAAACTCCAGCTGATTGGCGCGGATCATCACCTCTTCGCCATCCAGCCACAGCGTATATTCATGCCCGGCACGCTGCCAGGAACGCTCGCTGCCCTTCACGGTGCGCGCAGCCTGCTCCACTTCGTCCAGCAGAGCAAGATTGCCTTTCACCTCCTCGTTGAACCAGTGGCCGATCGCCTCGTGATCCATCGACATTCGCACCTTTACCACTCCGGTAATATCGCGCAGAAATTCGTAATCCATAGTCTTTTCCTCTGCAAGGGCAATGCGTCACCGCTGCACTGTACCCATGCAGTAATTATCGCAGCAGACAGAAAGAAAAAAAGCGTAGCGGGCGGGAGGTTTGGAAATAAAAATGCCCGGTGATGCAATGTTCACCGGGCATTGGAGAGTTTATCGCCAAACGGTCAGCCGGGCTGACCGAATGGTTTACACCGCGGTCTGGAAGATCACGCCGTCAGCTTTTTCAGTGTACTGATCCAGCTGGTTGAAGTTCAGATAACGGTAGGTATCTTCCGCCGTCTTATCCACCTGCGCCACGAAGGTCTGGTACTCTTCCGGCGTCGGCAGTTTGCCGAGCAGCGAAGCCACCGCTGCCAGTTCGGCAGAGGCCAGATAGACGTTAGCGCCGGTACCTAAACGGTTCGGGAAGTTACGGGTAGAGGTGGAAACCACCGTCGCGCCGTCGGCCACGCGCGCCTGGTTACCCATACACAGAGAACAGCCAGGGATTTCGATACGCGCCCCGCTCTTACCAAACACGCTATAGTAGCCTTCTTCGGTCAGCTGCGCGGCATCCATACGGGTTGGCGGCGCCACCCACAGGCGAGTCGGCAGTTGGCCTTTGTGGCTGTCCAGCAGCTTACCGGCGGCACGGAAGTGGCCGATGTTGGTCATGCAGGAGCCGATGAACACTTCGTCGATCTTCTCGCCCTGCACATCAGACAGCAGGCGGGCATCGTCCGGATCGTTCGGCGCGCACAGAATCGGCTCTTTAATATCCGCCAGATCGATGTCGATCACTGCCGCGTATTCCGCGTCAGCATCGGCTTCCAGCAGCTGCGGATCCGCCAGCCATTTTTCCATGCCCTGGATACGACGCTCCAGGGTACGGCGGTCGCCGTAGCCTTCGGCGATCATCCACTTCAGCAGAACGATGTTGGAGTTCAGATACTCAACGATCGGCTCTTTATTCAGCTTGATGGTGCAGCCGGCGGCAGAACGCTCCGCCGAGGCATCGGTCAACTCGAACGCCTGCTCGACTTTCAGATCCGGCAGACCTTCGATCTCGAGGATGCGACCAGAGAAGATGTTTTTCTTACCTTTCTTCTCCACGGTCAGCAGGCCCTGCTTGATGGCGTACAGCGGGATGGCGTGGACCAGGTCACGCAGGGTGATCCCCGGCTGCATTTTACCTTTGAAACGCACCAGCACCGATTCCGGCATATCCAGCGGCATCACGCCGGTCGCGGCGGCGAAGGCCACCAGACCAGAGCCTGCCGGGAAGGAGATGCCGATTGGGAAACGGGTGTGGGAGTCACCGCCGGTACCCACGGTATCCGGCAGCAGCATGCGGTTCAGCCAGGAGTGAATCACGCCATCGCCCGGACGCAGAGAAACACCGCCGCGGTTCATGATGAAGTCCGGCAGAGTGTGGTGCGTGGTAACGTCAACCGGCTTCGGGTAGGCCGCGGTGTGGCAGAAGGACTGCATCACCAGGTCTGCAGAGAAGCCCAGGCACGCCAGGTCTTTCAGCTCATCACGGGTCATTGGACCGGTGGTGTCCTGAGAACCGACGGAGGTCATTTTCGGTTCGCAATAAGCGCCCGGACGGATACCGGCAACGCCGCAGGCGCGGCCAACCATTTTCTGCGCCAGCGAGAAGCCGCGGGTGCTTTCCGCCACGTCTTTCGCCTGACGGAAGACATCGCTGTGCGGCAGGCCCAGCGCTTCACGCGCTTTGGTGGTCAGACCGCGACCGATGATCAGCGGAATACGGCCGCCGGCGCGCACTTCGTCGATCAGCACATCGGTTTTCAGCTCGAAGCTGGCCAGCAGTTCGTTGGTCTCGTGGTTACGCACTTCGCCTTTGAACGGGTACACGTCGATTACGTCGCCCATGTTCAGGTTAGACACATCAACTTCGATAGGCAGCGCGCCCGCATCTTCCATGGTGTTGAAGAAAATTGGCGCGATTTTACCGCCCAGACACAGGCCGCCGCCGCGCTTGTTCGGCACGTTCGGGATATCGTCGCCCATAAACCACAGCACCGAGTTGGTGGCGGATTTACGTGAAGAACCGGTCCCGACCACGTCGCCGACGTAGGCCAGCGGGTAGCCTTTCTGCTGCAGGGCTTCGATCTGTTTGATTGGGCCAACCACGCCCGGCTGATCCGGCTCAATGCCTTCGCGGGGGTTTTTGAGCATTGCCAGCGCATGCAGCGGGATATCCGGACGCGACCACGCATCCGGCGCCGGAGAGAGATCATCGGTGTTCGTTTCGCCGGTGACCTTGAAGACGGTAACAGTGATTTTCTCTGCCAGCTGCGGACGGTTCAGGAACCATTCGGCGTCAGCCCAGGATTGCATAACCTGTTTAGCATGCTCGTTACCCGCTTTAGCTTTCTCTTCCACGTCGTAGAAGTTATCGAACATCAGCAGGGTGTGGGAGAGCGCTTTCGCGGCAATCGGCGCCAGTTTCGCGTCGTCCAGCGCATCGATCAGCGGATGGATATTGTAACCGCCCTGCATGGTGCCCAGCAGTTCAACGGCTTTTTCAGGGGTAACCAGGGGGGAGGTCGCTTCGCCTTTGGCGATCGCGGCAAGGAATCCAGCTTTAACATAGGCGGCTTCGTCGACGCCCGGCGGTACACGGTTAATCAGCAGGTCTAACAGGAATTCTTCTTCGCCCGCAGGCGGGTTTTTCAGCAGTTCTACCAGCGCGGCCATTTGGGTTGCATCTAAGGGTTTGGCAACAATCCCCATGGCGGCACGCTCAGCTACGTGCTTACGGTATTCTTCTAGCACGACGGTTCTCCTCGCTCTCATTGTCATAATGCGGCCTACACGTCTTCAATCAATCTGCCTCTGTCCTGGCTTAGCTTGCCGCGTGACGCATCTTGAAGGATTTAGTGGCTGGGCGATTTTCTTCACGCTCCTGTGAGACAGCAGTTTGTAGGGTAAATGCCCGATACCGCGTCGGCAGCATAGCAGGATTTTTGAAAGGTGTTAATCTGTTTACAAAAAAGCAACATTAAAATTTAGCTGAATCGTTAAGGGCAGGATATTGCAGGCTTTCTGTTCAAATCCCACGACAAAAATTCCTTTCCGCGTACAACGCCACGGGCCGATCCCAACAATAATCAATAAAAAGCCATACCGCTTACTTATACTCAGCAAACGCGCCGTTTTCGCAGATACTTTAGCGAGATGGGTTACTTTTTGGGTCAGGAGTTTCCATGTCACTGCCGTTCAAACCCCATATTATCGCCCTGCTCTGTAGCGCTGGCTTACTCGCGGCGGCAGGAACACTCTATGTGCAAAGCCGAACCCCAGCGACGATCGCTGAACCGCCTGCGCAGCAAGCGCCAGCGCCCGCAGCGTCGACGACACAGCCGGTGGCCGCCACTTACACCCAGGCGCAAATTGATCAGTGGGTCGCCCCTATCGCGCTCTACCCGGACAGCCTGCTGTCGCAGGTGTTGATGGCCTCCACTTATCCCGACAACGTCCTGCAGGCGATCCAGTGGTCCCAGGATAACCCCGCGATGAAAGGGGATGCGGCCGTGCAGGCGGTTGCCAGCCAGCCGTGGGACCCTAGCGTCAAATCTCTTGTCGCTTTCCCTGCCCTGCTGGCGATGATGGGCGAGAATCCGCCCTGGGTGGAAAATCTTGGCAATGCGTTTTTGGCCCAGCCGCATGATGTGATGGATTCAGTGCAGCGCCTGCGCGCCATTGCCCAACAAACCGGGACGCTGAAATCCACACCGCAGCAGAAAGTGATTGTCACCCCTGCCGCACCGGTTTCAGCCAGCAGCAGCACGGCAGCAACCGCAACCGCCCACACAGCGGCGCCTGCGCCCACGCAGGTCATTAAAATAGAGCCGACCAATCCACAGGTGGTCTATGTTCCCAGCTATAACCCCTCCACCGTCTATGGTACCTGGCCGAACAGCGCCTATCCGCCGGTCTATCTGCCGCCCCCTCCCGGGGAGCAGTTTACCGATAGCTTCGTCAAAGGCTTCGGGTACAGCCTCGGCGTGGCCACCACCTGGGCGCTGTTCAGCAGTATCGACTGGGATGATGATGACCATCACCATCACGATGACGACTACCACCACGGCGATTACTCGCATAATGGCGATAACATCAATATTAATGTAAATAATTTCAATCACATAACAGGAGAAAACCTGCCGGGAAACCACGTTAACTGGCAGCACAATCCTGCCTATCGCGGACACACACCGTATCCCGATAATACGGTAGCTCAGCGCTTCCATCAGACCAACGTTTCCGGCGGACTGAGCGCGACCCAACATGCGCCAGTCGATCGCGAAGCGCAGCGCCAGGCAGCGATGACCCAGCTGCAGCATAACGTACCGACGGCCACAGCGGGCAACCTGGCGGCAAACAACGCCTCACGCGACGCTCAGTGTCAGGCGGCCTCGGCGCAGCTGAAGCAAGCCACCCAACGCAGTAATTACCGCGGTTACGACAGTACGCCGACCCAACAGCAGCGTCGCGAGGCGGCAAAAACGCAGCTGAAAAACCCCACGCCGCAGCAGCAGCAGCGCCGGCAGCAGTTCCAGTCCGCCACGCCAGCCCAGCGTCAGCAGACGCTCAGCCATCTGCGCGCCAACGCCCTTAGCGGCAACGAAAGCCGCGCCCCCTCCTGGCAAGCGCAGCAGGAACGAGGACTGCAGAGCCGCCAGTTTTCCGGCGTAAACCGCGAGTTACGCGAGGGCGCCAGAGAACGTCTTTCCGAACACCATGAACTGCGTCGCCGCTAAGGATGAGCAGAATGAGAAACTCATTATCCGTTGCCCTGTTTACGTTAATGCTGTCGCCGCTTGCCGCCTTCGCCCAACAGCAGTTTGCCACGCCGGAACAGGCCGCAACTGCGCTGGCCGAAGCGATCAGCCAGCCTAATGAAGCCGCGCTGAGCGAAGTACTCGGCGATAACTGGCAGCAGTTTTTACCCACGGACGGGATCGACCCTGCCGCCGTCGATCGCTTTCAACGCGACTGGCAGGTGAAACATGTCATCATCCAGCAGGGTGGCAAAGCCTGGCTCGATGTCGGTAGCGAGGCATGGCGTCTGCCCGTGCCTATCGTAAAAACGTCTGAGGGATGGCGCTTTGATATGGCCGCTGGCGAAGAGGAGATCCTCACCCGCGCCATCGGCCGCAATGAGCTGTCGGCGATCGCCGCCATGCATGCCTATGTTGATGCCCAGCAGGATTATTATCATCTGAACCACCGCTGGGCGCAGAAAATCATCAGTAGCGAAGGCAAAAAAGATGGCTTGTACTGGCCAACTTCGCCGGGCGAAGCGCCAAGCCCGCTCGGTCCGGCCTTTAGCCCGACGGTGCCCGGTAGCGGCTACCATGGCTATCGCTTTCGAATTATCGCCGGTCGCGATGACCAGAGCGTCGCCTTGCTGGCCTGGCCGATAGCCTGGGGTGAAACCGGCGTGATGAGCTTTATGATCGATCAGCAGGATAGGGTCTATCAGGCCAATCTCGGTGAAGAGAGCGCCGCAAAGGCACAGGAGATAACGCGCTTTACCCCCGACGCTGACGCCGGCTGGCAGGTGGCAGAACCTTAAAAAAAACGCCCGGTTGCACTCACGCAACCGGGCGTTTTCATTCACTTAGCCCTGGTGAGGCATCAGAGAAGGATCGCCGGCAAAGGCTGGTTTTGTGCTGGATAATGCCGCTTCGTCAGCGCTGATGCTACCGGAATTCGCCGCCCATACCCCTTCATTGGTCTTCGTCATCTGCTGATGCTGGGCATTCAGATCCTGGCCCATCGCCGCAATGTGGGTCGTTTCCGTACCGCCGCTGTTGTCCGCCCAGGGAATGTTGGCGTCAGCGGCGCAAGCCACACCGGTAAAAAACGTTGCAGCGACCAGCGCTGTGGTTAAAAAGCGTTTCATCTCACACCTCATCGATATCATTAACTACCTATAAGTTTACTGAGTGACTATTTTCAAAGTATGTATGAGGTGTAGCGGTTTATGAACAGTGACATAGTTCTAAACATCAGGCATAAAAAAAGCGGCTCCCGGAGCCGCTTTTGCTTTTTTCCTGAAAGAAAAAGTTACTTTTTCTTCGCTTTGGCGTTTGGCAGGTCGGTGATGCTGCCTTCGAACACTTCCGCCGCCAGGCCAACGGACTCGTGCAGAGTCGGGTGAGCGTGGATGGTCAGGGCGATGTCTTCAGCGTCACAGCCCATCTCGATAGCCAGGCCGATCTCTCCCAGCAGCTCGCCGCCGTTGGTGCCGACAATCGCGCCGCCGATAACACGGTGGGTCTCTTTGTCGAAGATCAGTTTGGTCATACCATCTGCGCAGTCAGAAGCGATAGCACGGCCGGAAGCAGCCCACGGGAAGGTGGCGGTTTCGTAGCTGATGCCTTTCTCTTTCGCTTCTTTCTCGGTCAGACCGACCCATGCCACTTCTGGTTCAGTGTAGGCGATGGATGGGATCACTTTCGGATCGAAGTAGTGTTTCAGACCGGAGATAACTTCTGCGGCAACGTGGCCTTCATGGACACCTTTGTGCGCCAGCATCGGCTGACCGACGATATCGCCGATAGCAAAGATGTGCGGCACGTTGGTGCGCATTTGTTTGTCAACGCGGATGAAGCCGCGATCGTCAACTTCCACGCCAGCTTTACCTGCATCGAGGTTTTTACCGTTCGGGACGCGGCCGATAGCGACCAGCACTGCGTCGTAACGCTGCGCTTCCGCCGGTGCTTTTTTACCTTCCATGGAAACGTAAATACCGTCTTCTTTCGCTTCAACGGCAGTCACTTTGGTTTCCAGCATCAGGTTAAATTTCTTGCTGATGCGTTTGGTGAAGACTTTCACCACGTCTTTGTCGGCAGCCGGGATAACCTGGTCGAACATTTCCACCACGTCAATCTCTGAACCCAGCGCATGGTATACGGTACCCATTTCCAGACCGATGATACCGCCGCCCATCACCAGCATGCGTTTCGGTACAGATTTCAGTTCCAGCGCGTCGGTGGAGTCCCATACGCGCGGATCTTCATGCGGGATAAACGGCAGCTGAATCGGACGGGAACCCGCCGCGATGATAGCGTTGTCGAAGTTGATCACGGTTTTGCCGTTTTCGCCTTCCACTTCCAGGGTGTTAGCGCCGGTAAATTTACCCAGACCGTTAACCACCTTCACTTTACGACCTTTGGCCATGCCAGCCAGACCACCGGTCAGCTGAGTGATGACTTTTTCTTTCCAGGTGCGGATCTTGTCAATGTCAGTTTTCGGTTCGCCGAAAACGATGCCGTGTTCGGCCAGCGCTTTCGCTTCTTCGATAACTTTTGCCACGTGCAGCAGCGCTTTAGAAGGGATACAACCCACGTTCAGACAAACACCACCGAGGGTGCTGTAACGTTCTACGATGACGGTTTCCAGACCTAAATCAGCGCAACGGAAGGCTGCAGAGTAACCTGCGGGGCCTGCCCCAAGTACCACGACCTGAGTTTTGATTTCAGTACTCATCATGACCTCTGTAATTTATATCCGGCGGGTCTGACGCTATTATTCTTACGCCCAAGTCCACCGGGACGTTCTATCCGCGTGTATTTTACAAAATTGTTAACAATTTTTAAACAACAAACGGCAAACGATTTTGTCCTTTGTTGCTGATAATCCCCAACAGCCTGAGGTTATCAGAAAAAAGCCGGCCGTCAGGCCGGCTTTTTCGATTACATCACCAGGCGGCGAATGTCGCTCAGGGTGTTGTTAATGATGGTAATGAAGCGGGCACCATCAGCACCGTCGATGACGCGGTGGTCGAAGGACAGAGAGATCGGCAGCATCAGGCGCGGCACAAACTCTTTACCATTCCATACCGGCTCCATCGCGGACTTAGACACGCCGAGGATGGCCACTTCCGGCGCGTTAACAATCGGCGCGAAGTGGGTGGTACCCAGGCCGCCGATGCTGGAGATGGTGAAGCAACCGCCCTGCATTTCGCCAGCCGTCAGTTTGCCATCGCGCGCTTTCTTCGAGATGGTGGTCAATTCACGAGACAGCTCGGTGATGCTCTTCTTGTTCACGTCTTTGAAGACCGGAACCACCAGACCGTTCGGGGTATCCACCGCCACACCGATGTTGATGTATTTCTTCAACGTCAGGCGCTGACCATCTTCGGAGAGCGAGCTGTTGAAGCGCGGCATCTGCTCAAGCGCAGCGGCAACCGCTTTCATGATGAAGACCACTGGAGTGAATTTCACGTCCAGTTTACGCTTCTCAGCTTCGGCATTCTGCTGCTTGCGGAACGCTTCCAGATCGGTGATATCGGTTTTGTCGAAGTGGGTAACGTGCGGGATCATCACCCAGTTACGGCTCAGGTTGGCGCCAGAGATTTTCTGGATACGACCCAGCTCCACTTCTTCGACTTCGCCAAACTTGCTGAAGTCAACCTTCGGCCACGGCAGCATGCCCGGGATACCGCCGCCAGCGGCAGCCGCCGGTGCGGATTCAGCGCGTTTAACCGCGTCTTTCACGTAGGCCTGAACGTCTTCGCGCAGGATACGACCTTTACGGCCGGTGCCTTTCACTTTCGCCAGGTTAACACCGAACTCGCGCGCCAGGCGGCGAATCAGCGGGGTCGCGTGAACGTAGGCATCGTTTTCAGCGAATTCGCTTTTACCTTCTGCTTTCGCAGCCGGCGCAGCGGCAGGCTTAGCGGCCTGAGCCGGGGCAGCAGCTGGTGCCGGGGCAGCAGCCTGAGCCGGAGCGGCGGCAGGCGCAGCGCCTTCCACTTCGAAGACCATGATCAGGGAACCGGTTTTGACTTTATCGCCGGTGCTGATTTTGATCTCTTTAACGGTACCCGCGAACGGCGCCGGAACTTCCATAGAGGCTTTGTCGCCCTCTACGGTGATCAGGGACTGTTCCGCCGCGACTTTATCGCCGACTTTAACCATCACTTCGGTGACTTCAACTTCGTCGCCGCCGATGTCCGGGACGTTAACATCTTTCACGCCTGCTGCGGCAGCCGGAGCCGCAGCAGCCGGCGCGGCAGCCTGTGCCGGAGCGGCTGCAGGCGCAGCGCCCGCCACTTCGAAGATCATAATCAGGGAGCCGGTGGAAACTTTATCGCCGGTATTGATTTTGATCTCTTTGACGGTACCGGCGAACGGCGCCGGAACTTCCATAGAGGCTTTATCGCCTTCTACGGTGATCAGGGATTGCTCAGCGGCGATGGTGTCGCCCACTTTAACCATGATCTCAGTGACTTCGACTTCATCGCCGCCGATATCCGGGACGTGAACTTCTTTCGCTGCCGCGGCAGCCGCTGGAGCAGC
>OHAE01002171.1_pt1 | contig 12575 bp, 7 predicted proteins | sample 1577061 | NCBI WGS metagenome assembly OHAE01 (sample SAMEA3541535, study PRJEB24748) | human gut metagenome | biome: human gut; feature: human-associated habitat; material: faeces | place: China | collected 2012
ACGAAAAATTTGACGACGCATCTGTCGCACAATCTTTGTGCGGTATTGCCCTAAACAATTCGAAAAAACCGCACCGCAGGTCTGCGTACAAGCAGAAAGCGGTGCGGTTTTTTTGTGCGTTGCACTGGAAAATGTCAATATTGTATCCCACAAATCCGCATAAGAAATACACGAATCAACGAGGCTCTTTTATCCATTCCGTCAATTGACAGAGCATGCAGGATATGGTAAACTAACAATAGAGGAGGGGATCCACCAAAAAGCACCAAATACACAAAAAACGAATTCGGCAGTTGTACATTCATACAAATAAGCCCGAAATCCGTTGACAAAAATGTATAACAGTGCTATAATATTGGATAGAAGGTTCTGTGCGTTTTCCGATTTAGCAATGAGAGGAAGGATACACGATGAAACGCATTTGGAAAAAAATGATGGCGATTTTAATGGCAGTATTTCTGGTATGCACAACATTGATGCTTGCGGGCGGAGCCGAAGCTGTTTCTGCACTGGCAGAGGCAGGCGGGAATACACCGGAGGTAACGGACGGGGCAGATGCACAGCAGTTTGCCGACAATTCCGGCGATATTATTATAGGGAACATTTCGATCGAGCTGGATCAGCTGATCAAAAACCACTATATGGTCACTGTGCCGGTCACCATGCCCAATAACCCCGGCTTTACCGTTCTGCAATTTGGTGTAAAATGGGATGTGACACGCATGTCCGTGCAGGGTGCACGTTCTACCGGCAACATGAAGCTGCCGATTCTCACCATTGCCAATGACAAAAGGCAGATCTGGATGATGTTCATTGAGAACGACTGCAAGGAAACCAATATCAGTTCCCTGACAGCAGAGATCAATCCGGATGTCAAGGTGGGGGATACATTTGTGCTGGAAGGGGCTTATGCGGACTATGCCGACAACAAGGCTCTGTACAAAGACAAGACGATGAAATCACATGACCTGAATATTGTTTCCGGTACGATCACCATTGTGGACAGCGTTGTGCCGGAAGTAAAACTGCAGATCGGAGAAGTCAGACCTTCTATGCGGGATCTGGATGAGAACGACTATATGGTAGAGGTGCCGGTGACTGCAGAAGCGAACAATGGCTTTAGCGACATGGTGTTTGGCTTCCGCTGGGATGCCAGCAAGATGACGGCAGAACCGCCGTCCGGCAATATACCGGAAGGGCTTTCTCTGATCCCCACCATTGACAACCAAAACGGTGTCGGGTGGATCCATGTCATTGCCGACAGCACCTATACCGGCAGCGACATCTGTACGCTGCGGTTCACAGTACCGGACAATACGAAGCCGGGGTCGATCTATGACATTACCGGTTGCAGCAGTGATGGAGATACAAAGGCATCGGTTGCCAACCACTCCGGCACTGCGGGTACGCTGACCATCAACAACGGCAGAATTTTTGCCACTTCCACCCAGGCGGCGAATTCTTTTGCATTCGGTAAGGTGACGATTCCGGACATTTCCATTTCCATGGAAGATCTGGAGCAGAGCGATCACCTGATCTCCGTGCCGATTACGATCACGTCAAACAGCTGCTTTACCATGCTGGCGTTCGGTGTCAGCTGGGACACCAACGATTTGAGCATTGTCAGCTGCACCTGTGATGATACCAAGAATCTGGGCATGATCGAATCCTATTCCGATGACAACAACGGCATCTGGATGCAGTTTCTCTATCGCGGCCCCTATGATGCTTTTACAGGAACGGCACTGTGTACGCTGACGTTCCGTGTGCGGTCGGATATATCGCTGGGCGACAAGATCATGCTGAATCCGCAGGAACTGAGCCCCGACGGCGACAGCATGATCATCGTCAGCACCAAGGGCACCTTTGGTGACCTGAACATGCAAAAGGGCACCATCAGTCTGGTGTCGGCAAACGAGCTGACTGCGGCGGCAACCGTAAAGATCAGCGATGTGGAAATTGATACCTATCATTTGTGGCTCAAGAGCTATGTGGTAGATGTGCCCATTGTCCTGAAACGGAATACCGGTGTGTCCTATCTGTCTATGGGCGTTTTCTATGACGAAACCATTGCACAGGCGAAGGAACTGCAAAGTGTGGACATCGATCAGATCGGTGTAATGGACGACTTTAGCCAGCGGTCCGGTGAAGTGGTAAGCTCCGGCTGGCTGGAATTCCACAGCGTAGACCCCAGCAGCGGGTATGTCTACAGCGGCACCACGCTGGGCGTGCTGAAGATCAAGCTGGACGAAAGCGTCAAGGCAGGCGATGTGATCGACCTGTCTGCGGTATCGCTCTCGCCTACCGGTGCAGTAGCCACGGTAGAGATCGCCGACGGTTCTTGTTCTTCTCCGGCACTGGTTTCCGGCTCGATCCGCATCACGGAAGCCGCAACCACAACACCGGCGGAAACGACCACTTCGGCGGAACAGACTACCGAAACAGAAACCACTGTGACAACGACCGCCGCAACGGAAGAAACGACGATTTCGGAAACAGAAACCACCACTGTTACGGAAACGACTTCTGCCGAAACTACAACAGAAACGACTACGGAAACCACAGAAATTACCACCGAAGAAACCACCACGGAAACGGTGACAGAAACCACTGTGACTTCTACAGAAACTACAGCAGCGACTACCACAGGATATACCGCTGCAATCAAGACTGACCACCTGAACCGGACAACACTGCGGGTACGTGCCGGACAAACCAGCCGCCTGCAATTTTATCCGGCAGAGGGCAACGGGGACGACTGTGTCTGGATGAGTTCGAATACAGATATTGTCAAGCTTGCTCCTGGAAACACCTCCGCGGAAATCATGCTCACCTGCAACCGTGTGGGAACGGCAGAGGTGTCTGTGCTGTATGACGGGCAGGTGCATACCTGTAGCGTTAGTGTGGTATCCGGCGACAGCGAAGCTGCCGGCGATGTCAACGTCGACAATCAGACAGATCTGTCTGATCTGGTGATGCTGAATCACATGCTGCTGGGGCAGATTCCCACAGGAGATGCCGCATCTCAAAGTGCTGACATCAACGGTGACGGGTATCTGGACAACTGTGACGTTCTGCTGCTGATGCAGATGCTCCTGAATCAGGGATTGCTACAGTAGGCTTTTTGAAATTTAGAACAAGAAAAGCGGTACAGAATTTCTGTGCCGCTTTTTGGTTCTGTAAAGACAACACCGCACAAAGAGCGTCTGGCGACTTTGTGCGGTGTTGCCTATGCAATTTATGGGTGAGAAAAATGGGGCTGGGCGTGTTCATTTTTGCGGTTGCATTGACTTCTGGTAAAAAATATGCTAAACTGAACAGGAGAACATTTGTGGCGGCATGGTATCAAGTCCGGCGGTGCTGTTCGGAAAAGGAGGGACTTCTGTGGTACAATTCTGGGTTGGCATGCGGCGGCTGACAGCACACTGGAAACCGCTGATACTGTTTGAAATTCTTTGGAAACTGGTGACGCTGCTGGTGATTGCACCGGCATGTGCCGGCTTGATCCAGCTGGCGATCCATCTGGCGAAGCTGAAATATCTCACCACATCCAACCTGTTACAGTTTCTCCGTTCCCCGTGGACGATTCTGCTGCTGGCAGTGCTGTTGCTGCTGGCGGCGTTGTATACCCTGTTTGAAATTGCGGCAGTCTGTACCTGTTTCCGGCAGTCCCGCTTTCAGAAAGTCCGTACCACGCTGGGGCGAATGGTGCGTTCCGGTTTGCAGTCGGTGCTGCACTTCTTTCGGGGCGGCGGACCGTTTCTGGTGCTGCATCTGCTGGTACTGATTCCGCTGATGCAGTTTTCGGCGACTTCCGGTATTTTTACCGCAATGGGCATTCCGGATTTTCTCGCCTATTATATGACGAAAAAGGAATTCCTGCTGCCGATTTATGTGGCAGCGATCATTCTGTGCTGTCTGCTTTCTGTTCGCTGGGTATTTTCCAGCGTGCTGTTCACTCAGAACCAGTGCAGCTACCGCAGTGCCAGAGCCACCAGCGTACAGCTGGTGCGGGGGCGTTTCTGGCAGACGTTCTTCTCCGTGCTGGTGTGGAACTGCTGCTATTTCGCCGCTTTGCTGGTGTTCCTGTGTCTGATTACAGTGGTCGTGCTGATGGTGATTCGTGCCACCGGCAGCAATGATCTCATCATGTCGCAGGCAATGCGGATCCTGAAACTGCTGATTCAGATCGTGCTGTGGAGTTTCTCGTTTTTTGCCACGCCGATCTGCATGGCACACCTGACGGCTTTGCTGGAGAAACGCTGTGTGCAGATGCCGGAGGTGGTGCTTCCGGAACCGGTTCCGTTGAGCCGGAGTGCCAAGCCGTTTCGCCGGAGCACGGCAGTTCTGACGGCATGCTGCTTTACGGTGGCGGCTCTGGGGCTGAACCTTTCGTATGTGTACAGCGTTTTCACTGGCAAGGCGAATTTCCGTCTGGCACTGTTCCAGAATCCCACCGTTATGGCACATCGGGGACTTTCTGCCGATGCACCGGAGAACACCCTCTACGCCTTTTCCGATGCCATTTCGGTGGGGGCGGATTTCATTGAACTGGACGTGCAGCAGACCAGGGACGGCGTGCTGGTGGTGATGCACGATTCCAATCTAAAACGCACTACCGGTGTGAACAAGGACATCTGGGACGTGGACTATGCGGACATTCAGAATCTGGACGCAGGCAGCTGGTTCGATCCGGCGTATGCCAACGCCAGAATCCCCACGCTGGAAGAAACGCTGCAATTCGTGGACAAGCGGGCGAAGCTGAACATCGAGATCAAGCCCACCAAGCACGGTTCCGATACGCTGGAGCAGGACGTGGCGGAGTTGATCACCCGGTATCAGTACACCGATGCCTGCTATGTGACATCGTTTTCCTACGGCTCGCTGAAAAAGGTCAAGGAAGCCAATCCGGAGATTCGTACCGGCTATCTCATGAGCGTGGCATACGGACAGTTCTACTCCCTGAAGTACGCGGACGCGTTCAGTCTGAACAAGGTGTTCGTCACCAGTCAGGTAGTCAACGCCGCCCACCAGCAGGGCAAGCAGATATTCGCATGGACGGTGAACGGCATGTCTGAGGTGCGGAGCCTGTGCAATCTCCACGTGGACAGCATCATCACGGACGATCCGGTCATGGTGCAGAATGTGATCTCGCGGGACAGCACCGGCGAAACGCTGCGGTCTGTGCTGGACTATTTTATCAATTGAGGGGAATTTTTCAGTCGGGCTGGCAGCCCACTCACCTATTTGTCAACGTTTTACACCCCACCTCACGAAAGGAGAATCCCCATGCACCTATTCGCCGCCCCCGTTCCCGCCGGCAAAAAGGCTCTGGAACACGAAACCGCTTACCGGCTGCTGGCGTATGCGGTGCAGGAGGTTTACGGGCTGTCCCTGCCGGAAATTGCCTGCGACTCCCGTGGCAAGCCCTTTTTTCCACAGCGGCAGGAGATCTGTTTCAACCTTAGCCACTGCCGCGGGCTGGCAGTCTGTGGCATCTCGGCGTTTCCGCTGGGGGTAGACTGCGAAAGCATTCGCTCTCTGCGGGAGGGGGTGCTGCGACGTTCCTTTGCACCGGAGGAGGTGCTTGCTGTCATGGAAAGCCCCCAGCCGGACGAAACTTTTTTCCGGTTCTGGACGCTGAAAGAAGCGTTTGTCAAGGCTCTGGGCGTGGGCATCTCCTACCCGCTGCACACGGCGGTGTTTGCGTTGAACGGGGAAGATGTCACTCGCCACCCCCAGGGCTGGCAGTTCCGGCAGTTCCGGCCGGACAGCGGGCATGTGGTGTCCTGCTGCGGAGCATCGGAGGACACGCTGCCGGAAGAACTCCACGTTGTGTCATTCTAAGGAAACACTGAATAAAGCCCGCCTGACGGCTTTGTACGCAATCTGCTTGCAGATTTTCCGTCATATTGCCCAGAAATCCCTTGCCATACGGCAGTATGCCTGCGGAATTTCTATGCAATCTGCCGAAAAATCTGACTACGCATCTTACGCACAAGCTTTATTCAGTGTTTCCCTAACCGAAAATGGAAAATTATTTTCCAGCATTTATACATTTTGCAAGAAAGTCGCCTTTGGCGGCTTTTTTCTTTGTGGATTCCTCCAAAAATCGGAATTTTCTGCAAATGTCGTGAAAAATTCACATTTCATTATTTGACTTGTGGTATAATAGACATAGAAGAATATGCCATATGTTCGAAAGGAGTTTGGTGAAGATGATAACACGATCGCATACTGCAAACACCAGCAGGAGCCTGCCGTCACGAGTTATGGCGGTGCTGCTCTCCGCGGTGCTGTTTTGTACAGGGCTGTCGCTGGGCAGCTTTGCTTCGGCGGAAGAACTGCCGGTATTGGAAACGGACGTATCGCAGGGGAGTTCCGGCAACCTGCTGATCGGCATTCAGGGCACGTATATTGACCAGATCAGCGAGGCACTGGACTTGATCAACAGCTACCGGCTGGAAGCCTGCCAGAACGGCTATCCCAACCCTGACGGCAGCGGCAGCCTGACTATGAGCGACTATGAGCCGATCCAGTGGTCGGACGGACTGGAGTATATCGCACGGATCCGTGCCGCAGAGGCTTCCCAGACAGAAGATCATGTGCGTACCAACGGAGAAAGCTGCTTTGCCATTCAGGCACCGGCGGGGACGTCTTCTCACGGAGAGTGTCTTGCATGGAACCGTGAGAAGAATATGCTGCATGGTATCGAGCAGTGGTACGGCGAGAAGGAGTCCTATCTGATCGACAGCAGCAGCAGTGCCGCCGGTCACTATAGAAGCATGATCTCTCCTGGCAGCCGCTATATCGGTATCGGTGCGTTCTACACCTCTACGGCAACCTATGCTAATACCACCTGTGCGGAATTCAGTTCCGGCAAGGGCTCGGACAGCCTTAGCTTCACCTATGGGGAGTGTATCCAGAAGCTGGAGGTTCCCGCAAGTGATGTGACTGTAATGGACGATTCTGTGCAGAGTGTCATGTCCTACGGCGATACCCAGACCTTGCAGCTGAAGATCCGGTACAGCAACCGGAAAGGCTTTACGCTACAGGAACCGGTATCGTGGAGCAGTTCGGACACCGATGTGGTATCCGTCAGCGGTAACACTGCCACTGCTGTGGGCTACGGCACGGCAACGCTGACAGCTGTAGTCAACGGTCTTTCTTACACATTTTCTGTTACCGTGGACGACAATGTCACCGTGACCACCACCGAACCCAACGAGTTGGAGGACACCATGTGTCTGAAATTCGCGGATCTGGAAATGTCGCTGGAGGAATTGCAGGCGAACAACTATCGGGTGGAGATGCCCCTTTATGTCAGCCAGAGTTTTAGTGATATGAACTTCAACGTCGTTGACAATCCCAGTCTGACGAATGTGAAGTGCGATTTCGGGGACAAGATCATCACGTCTTCTGCCAGCAGCGGCTATTCGACTTCGTATCTGCTGCGTGTGTATCTGTCGCATACCGAGCAGGAAGCCGGTTGGATCGGCACGATCACCTACCAGCTGCCGGAGAATACCAAGGCGGGGGATACGTTCTCGGTGGATTTCCGCATACTCAAAAGCAGCTACTGGATCAGCACTTCCGGAGAATCCAGCAAGATGCAGGGGGAGAGTGGCTCGATCACCATTACCGGTGCGGAGGAAACTACCACGACCACAGAAGAAACTACCACCACAGAAACAACGATGACCACCACGACCACTTCGACCACAACAACTTCTGCAACAACGACAACAACCACAACGACGACAACGATGACTACTACCACCACAGAGGAAACCACTGCGACCACCGCGGAAACGACTACAACTACCGCGAACAGCACTACAGCGGAGCCGCTGCAAAAGAATCTGACGGTTTCGCTGGGAAGAGTGGAAGTGGGCGTAGATGAATACGAGCAGGATCACATTGTGAGCGTTCCGATCTATATTGATCGGGAGTGTTCCGCTTTGAACTTCGGCATCAGCTGGGACAGCAGTGTTGACTATGGTGCGTACTCCAGTGCGGAGGCGGACGGTTTTGTCTGGCTGGTAAATGCATCGATCAGCAATATTCCGGCAGGAAAGATCGGAACGCTTCGGTTCCGGCTGCCGGACGATGCAGAGGCAGGAGATGTCTATGTGGTCAACTTGTCTGCACGTGCCGCCAGTGGTGCTGATGCCATGTGGCTGGATAATGTGAACGGACAAAAAGGCACACCGTTGGTGCAGGGCAGTACGATCACAATTACAATTGCTCCGGCACCTACGACCACCGCACCGGATACCGGCAGCGTGCTCTATGGTGATGTCAATCTGGACGGCAAGGTGGATATATCCGATGCCGTGCTGACCAACAAGGCGGTTTCTGGTGTGGTAATGCTGAACAAGCAGCAGTATCAGAATGCCGACTGTGATGCCAGCGGCGAGGTCAATGCCGATGATGCCACCCTGCTGATGAAATTTCTGGTGCATATCGTGACTGTTTTGCCTGATGCGGCATAAAAATTGCCGCGTATTCCGGCAAAAAAACCCTTGACAAATGCGGCATTCTGGCGTATAATAAAAATAAAGAGAGAGCATACCAGTAGACAGTCTGCTCCCACTGCATAGAGGTTAAAGAATAACCGCCACAGTTTTGGGAGAAGTGGGGCGGTTATTTCTTTTTCTTGCCGTGGTGATTCTGATTACTATTTTTATGATTATAGTAAATGTATACGATCAAATTGGCTAAGGACAGCAGAACACTGCAAATCTTCAGCAAATCACCAAAGGTGACATATTAATCCATCATACTGATCACCTCCCATCTGTTCAAATGAGCAGTGGGAGCAGAAACAAACCGCCTACCGTTATTGGTATGCCCTCAAGTTATTAGTATATCATATCTTGCAAAAAATGTCAAATGCAAGCCGCCGCATCATTGTCGGAGTTCTCTGGTGATGGTGCGGTTTTTTGTTGCCAGTCAGTGCCGCCTTGACAAAATGCAACATTCTGTTCTTTGGAACTTGACTTTTTCGAGAAAATATGGTATTCTATTTTTGTCGCATTTGTGATAAAAAGAAAGAATCTGATGAACAGATGACATGAGAAAGGAATGCATTTCTATGATACAGAGAAAAACCTGCCTTGGGGGAATTGCAGCAGCGGCGGCGTTACTGCTGGCTGTGACCGGCTGCGGAAAGTCGTATCCTGCTAAAAACGCTGCCCAAAAGGCGGAAACCAGTGCCGCATCAGAAAGCACAGAAGCTGCTGATGCGGAGAGCCGTCCGACGGTGGAGCAGGCGGATTTCCAGCTGAAACCGTATGCCATGGACGGAATCGGGTGTGCGGTAGAAGTGCCGGACACCTTTACAACCGGCTCCGGCAACTCTGCTGTCTCCGGCAGGCTGTCCTTTGACGGCACGGAAAGCGATGATGCCATTGTTGTCACAGCGTATGATGCTCAGCCGGAAGAAGAATTCAACCAATTTCAGGAAGACGACCTGTTCGAACTGATCAACTTTTCGACCACGCTGCCGCAGCTGCAATATTTTCGGGAAACGGAAATTGCCCATGCGGAAAATATGCCCTGTAAGGCGTTTGTGGGCGAAACACTGGGGACAATTGCCGGAGAGGATACCTATGTGACGATTCTGGCGGTCAACTGTCCTGCACAGGACAAAATGTACGTCTTTTCCATGCGGGACAAGACCGGCGAGTTCCAGAACTACCGCGATCAGCTGGCAGACCACATCTATCTGAATGAAACCGGCTATGTGGTAGAGAACGACCAGTTGGCTGATGCACCGGAACCGGAGCCGCTGTCCTATTCCAACGACACCATTGGATACCAGATCGATTTGCCTGAGAAGTGGGAACGGGTCACTGACACCAGCCATTTTTACGGGCTGGAATCGCTGGCTTCCCAGTATGACGGCTATGACCTGTTCATGAACCGCGATCGGGACTATGCCATTGTGGCAGCCAAGTCCATGACGGTTTCCGATACGGAATTCTATGCGGCAATGGAACAGTACAAATCCATGTGGACAGGTGCCGGCGGCAATGAACTGGTCACCTCCAAGGAGTGCACCGTGTGGGGCTATGCGGCATATCAGCTGGTCATCAATCACACAGCCGGTGCAGATCCCACCACCAGCGTGACGTGGCTCATCAACAAAACCGGCGATCAGTCCAAGTGGCTGCTGGTTCGTTACTGTTACCGTGAGGACAGTGCGGCAGAATTTGCAGACACGCTGATCAACAGCATTCATCTGCAATAAGACAAATTCCCTAGAAAAATAGTTTTCCCAGTCCGGCAGCCGCCGGACTTTTTTTGTTTTGTCAGGCGAAAATATGACAGAATCTCTGAAAAAGTTACAATTTGGATAGAAGAATCTTGCTCGGTTTCCTCTGAAATTCGTAGAAAAGCAACACTTTTCCACACAAAAAATTGTGCAGATATGCAAAAGTTCAGGGAGAACCTGCCGGAAAGTCTTGCAAAACGGTTACAAACATGGTATAATAGCATTTGTACGGTGACCACCGCCGTGAGGGGACAACCTCTCCTCACGGAAATGATGTCTGCCGTTCGCCCTTGCCTGTGACAGACAGGCGGGCGAGGCAATGCAGGCGGCACACAAGTTCTGGGGCGGATCGTCTGGCTGTGACAGATCCTTTGATCCGACAGGACAATGCCGGCAGAGCACGGCGTATCCCTTCCGCTTTCAGGACCGGACAGGCGTGTGCAGCACAACGCATTGCAGCGGCAGGTTCCTCCGTACATCTGCGATGCAGCGACTGCTGACAACGCAAAATTCTCAAAGGAGCGTTTTTATGCGTAAGAAAATCATGGCAGTCGTTTTATCCTGTCTTACTATTTTCGCTTTGGTCGCTTCGTCCTTTGCGGTGACGTTTTCCGCGTCTGCCGTTTCCGTGGACGAAATGACAAAAGCCGCTGTACAGATCATCTCTCGGAGCGAGGGTACCTATGGTACGATCAATCCCAACGATAACGGTGCAGTCAGCATCGGTATGTTACAGTGGCATGCAGACCGTGCCCTCCAGCTGATGCGTTCGATCGCAAACGCAGACACTGGCTCGGCACAATCCATTCTGGGAAGCTCGTTCTATAACGATGTGATGAATGCTTCCAACTGGAACTCCCGTACATTTTCCAGTGCAGAGAGCACAGCAGCTTCCAACCTGCTGACTACCTCCGCCGGAAAGTCCAAGCAGGACGCACTGGCATACAGTGACGTACAGGGCTACATCAGTGCCGGACAGAATCTGGGCATCTCCAACGCCGGCGTGCTGGTGTATTATGCCGAACTGTACAACCGCGGCATGGGCGTTGCAAAACGGATCCTGAACGCGGCGGCAGGCGGCGGCTCTTACAGCAGCGTGACACTGTCGAAGCTGCACACCACTGCACTGGCGAACAGTTCCAGCTATTACACCGACCGTCTGAACAATGCCTATAACACCATTGTTTCACTGGGCTGGGGCGATGCCTCGGTTTCCGGCGGCGGGGACAACGGCAGCGGCGGCGGTTCCGCGGACACTTCCGATTTCTCGGAAAGCTATGCCGGTACATATACGGTGACGGCTTCGTCCCTGAACGTCCGCAGCACACCGTCTACCTCTGGTGCAAAGGTGGGCGTGCTCCCCAACGGGGCACAGGTAACCGTCACTTCTGCCAACGGCAGCTGGGCGGCGGTGTCCTATAACGGCATCAGCGGCTACTGCTCTATGGATTACCTGAAGCAGAATGCCGCACAGACGACCGCACCGGCAGAAACCACGGCTCCGGCACAGACCACCACCACGGCGGCAACCGCAGCCACTTCGGATTTCAGCGAAAGCTATGCCGGCACCTACAGTGTGAACGCATCTTCTCTGAACATTCGCAGTGCCCCCACAACGTCCGCTTCCAAGGTGGGCAGCATTCCCAACGGGGCACAGGTGACTGTCACCTCCGGCAACGGCAAGTGGGCAGCGGTGTCCTATAACGGCATCAGCGGCTATTGCTCTATGGACTATCTGAAGCAGGCAGCTGCCCAGACCACGACCACAGAGGAAACTACCGCATCGGCAGAAACCACTACAACAACCGCTGAAACCACAACCACCGCTGCATCACAGCAGGACACAGAACCGGCAGAAACCACGCCGATCGATATGAACCGTGTCGACGAAGCATATGTTTCGCTGTACGGTGATGTCAACTGTGACGGAACGATCGACATTCTGGATGCTGTGCTGCTGCAAAAGTACCTGAACGGCAGTGTGCAGCTGAACTATACACAGCTTGCCAACTCCGACTGCCAGAAGGACAGCCAGCTGGACATCACAGACGTGACCGTCCTGATGCAGTATTTGCTGAGAAGCTTCACTTCCTTACCGGTCGCATAATGTGACCAGCGAAAAAACTGGATAAAACGACAGCCCGCCGCATTCCGGCATATGGAATGCGGCGGGCTTTTTGTTTGTGGTGAATTGTTGTTAATTTGAGTACCACCTAAACTTGAACAAAAGATTTTACTTCCAATCCCTCCACCAGCTTCGCTGGTCCCCCTCGTACTGAGCGGTCCCCTCTGCCCT
>OHAE01002181.1_pt1 | contig 12529 bp, 14 predicted proteins | sample 1577061 | NCBI WGS metagenome assembly OHAE01 (sample SAMEA3541535, study PRJEB24748) | human gut metagenome | biome: human gut; feature: human-associated habitat; material: faeces | place: China | collected 2012
ATTTCAATAATAACCGGATTTCCATGCCCAGGATGTGGTATGACAAGAGCGTTTGTAAACCTTTTGACATTTCATTTCAAAGACGCATTTTACTGGAGTCCATCCATATTTTTATGGGTACCGCTGTTAATTTATGGCATTTTAAACAGATATATTTTCAAGTGCTCAAATAAAATTTTTACAATTCTTTTATGTATAACAGGAATTATTACTATTATTATTTATATTGTAAGAATGATTACACTTTATCCTGACAACGCACCAATGGTTTATTACGAAAATAATATTATGCACTTGCTTTCTTATGGTTTATCACATATAAAATAATACTTCCTGCTACTATAAACAAAGAAATAAACTGTGATGTTGAAAGATTACCAACTGTCCCCCTCACGTCATTTCGTAGAAATTCAACAAGAAATCTTCCTATTCCGTACAAAAACATATAAATGCATCCTATATCTCCTGAAACCATGCCAAATCCCGTTTTTGCCTTCAAACTGCTCTCTTTTGCTTTCTTGAATACAACATCTGCGAGTATAATGAGGATTATCGCTATCGCAAAGTCTCCTACTGCAGATATAAGCTGTGTCGGAATCAGTTTTATTCCTGCCGGTGCAAGACTGTCTTCAGGAAATACCACACCAAACACTGAATCTGTAGGTCTTCCGTAACAACACCCTGCAAGAAAACATCCGATTCTTCCAAAAGCCTGTGCAAGTGCCACTTCCGGCATGATTAAATCAAAATACTCCAAAAATACGAGTTTTTTTACTTTGCAGTAAATCCACGCCGCAAGCACCCCCGCAATAATGCCGCCGTAAACAACAAAGCCCTCTGACCCCAAAACCGCAAGCGGGTCTTTTAAGAAATCCTTAAAGCTTACAATCACATACAAAATCTTTGCGCCTAAGAAGCCGCCGATGATCGCAAGAATTGCGATATCAATCACGGATTCGTCTTTCAACTCCAGCTTTTTTGCCCGCTTACACCCAAGCACCAGCGCCAGAAGAAATCCCAGTCCAATCATAAAGCCATATCCGCGTACATGAAAATTTCCGATTTGAAACAAGTCGATTTTCATTGATGTTTCCTCTCTTTCCGGCTAGTCCATTGCCAAATCCTGTCTTGCTTTTTTCATGCGTTCTTCAAACTGCACATGAAAATCGCGTCCGTCATACGGCAGTGCAAAGAAGCTTTTTAAAATATACATTGTTAAAATTCTGTTCTGCCCTTCATCCAGTCCCTGCTGTGCCGCCTGAATTTCCTTTAAAAAAGCATGCCATGTCACAAGAAATGCGTTATACGCTTCTAAATCCGGCGTATCCAGCCACTTTTTCACCTTGATTTTCGTGAGATTGTGCTTGTGGCACTCGTCCTTTTGCAGGATATACTGAAAATGTGTGTCGTCCTGCCAGTATCTTCCCAGCGGAAACAGCCGGCAGATACCCGGTCTTGCGCCGTGAATCCGGCAGCGCTGCTGTTCATTTAAAAATGTGCAGGTTTCGTTTTCCCCTGCCATTTTCAGATTCGGTAAAATCACGCCGTCCACCACATTTAACGCCAGATGTTTCTCCACCAGACTTTCAAACGGCATCTGAAGCTGTCTTGTCAGACGGCAGATATCATACGGGTCTAACACAATCGAATCTCCCATGCCGTGACAGCATACGGAATTGCAGCCCTGACACTGATTCGTATCTGCCTTTACCATATCATTTTCACTATATAACTTTCCATCGGAAATTTCTTCCAGACTGCAGTTTCTAATCATTCTATTTTAACCTATCCAAACAGATTCTTTCTCAAATCACTGATCTTTGTATGATATGTGGAAATGCTTTCTGAATCTGGTATGTAATTGTTTGGACCTTTCTTAAATACTATTTTTAACAAAATCGGTGTGATAATCGTTGTAATAACAACCACGATAACAACCGGTCCCATAAAGGCACTGCCCATCATGCCGAGTGCCGCACCTTTGCTGGCTACAATTAAGGCGACCTCGCCTCGTGAAATCATGCCGACACCGATGCGCTTACACTGATACGGCTTGTATCCGCATACCTTTGCACCGAGTCCGCAGCCAATAACTTTGGTCAACACCGCTACAATAACTAATACAACGGTAAATGCAATAATCGTTCCTGTCATATTCGGCAGTTCTACTTTCAGTCCGATACTTGCAAAAAATACCGGTGAGAGCAGTAAAAATGAAAGGGTGTCAAAACGGGACTGGATAAATTCAGAACGCTCTGTATTGGAAATAATCAGACCTGCAATATATGCACCTGTAATATCCGCAACACCAAACCACGCTTCTGCCACGTAAGACATTAAAAGGCAGAATACAAAAGCTATGATGGCATGTCTGTGACGTCCGCGGTCAGCGCTTTCAATCCATTTTTTATAAAACTTGTAAAATACAAAACCCACAACACCTGCAAATACAAAGAACAATACAACCTTTAACAGTACAACCGCTACATTCACCGATTCATCTGCAAGACTTGTAATAATTGTCAGAGCCACAATACCTAAAATATCATCAATAATGGCAGCCCCTAAAATCGCGTTGCCGGAATGAGTTTTTAATTTGCCCATTTCCTTTAAGGTTTCAACCGTAATGCTGACAGAAGTTGCCGTCAGTATAACGCCGATAAATGCATTCTGAAGCACAACGCTGCATGAGGCATCCGAATCAATAACACCCGGCTTGTTAAAGAAATATGCAACGGCAAATCCACCGATAATCGGCATGATAACGCCACAGAGTGCAATAACAAATGCAGCTTTTCCGCTCTTTTTCAGCTCTTTAATATCTGTTTCCAGTCCGGCGCAGAACATCAGTACGATAACGCCAAGCTCCGCTACATTACTTAAAAACTCCGTTTCCGTAAGCAGCCCCAGCATAGACGGTCCTAACAAAAGACCGGCAAGCAATGAGCCGACAACCTGCGGCATCTGTACACGCTTCGTCGCCAGCCCCAATACCTTTGTACAAAGCAGTATCACTGCCAAATCCAGTAAAAACTTGTAACTTTCCATCGTTACATCCTCCAAAAAATTTTCTTCCTATTATAAATGTATGTTAATAGCGATATAAACTTTATACTCCACTTACCGCCCAATGTCAACAAATTTCTCACAATGGCCGGTTTTGTGTATACACTTTTTTGAAGGCTGTCGGCAGTGCATATTCCTTTTCCAAAGCCTGCTCTGTTATCCACGTAAAATCCGAATCCGGGGCTGCTTTTCCACATTCGATAAGATAACTGTCCATATGCCACTCGATATGTGTGAAAATGTGGCACACCGGACTGCCTTTTTGTATCCGACAGTCCGTGATTCCACACTTTTCAAGCCACTTTTGAATTTGCGCTGTATCTGCTTTTCCCGAAAGATTCGGCAGTTCCCACATGCCACCAAGCAATCCGCTCCTGGCTCTTTTTTGCAGTGCCAGCCTGCCCGCATGTATCATTAAAAGCACGGTCTTTTCTTCGATTCTGCGCTGTGCTTTCTTTTTCTTTACGGGATACGCTGGCTGTGTGCCCGCTGCACAGGCACTGCATAAGCTTTGTAGCGGACATTCCGTGCATCGCGGTGTACCATTTGGCATGCAGACAACTGCGCCCAGTTCCATCAGGCTCTGGGTAAAGATACCGCACTTGTCCACAGGATAAATTTCCTGCAATGCCGCTGTGATTTCATTTTTAAATTTTGTATCGGAAATTTCTCTGGAATCTGCCGTCAGCAATTTAAGCCATCTTCCGACGTGTCACCACGCGAGGCACGTTTCCGTCCACGGCAGCGTAAGGCTTATTCCATGCAATTGAAGCGACCGCTCCCGCCGTATACGCACCGATACCCGGCAGGGACAAAAGCTGTTCATATTCGTTTGGGAAAATGCCGTTATATTTTTCACAAATCTGCTGTGCGGCTTTCTGCATATTTCGCACCCTCGAATAATATCCAAGCCCCTCCCACATTTTTAAAAGCTCCTGCTCCGGTGCCGCGGCAAGTGCCGCCACATCCGGAAAACGCCGTAAAAAACGCTCGTAATACGGAATCACCGTATCCACTCTTGTCTGCTGCAGCATAATTTCCGATACCCACACGCGGTAAGCATCGGTATTTTCACGCCACGGCAATACACGGGCATTTTTTTCATACCACGCAAGAAGCGGTTCTGTAATTTGTGACAGTTGTGTTAAATCAAGAGGCATAGTTACTGTTCTCCGTCCATTTTTTCGCGTACCTTCTGCGCCGAAGGAGTTGTTGCAAGCCCGCCTTCGCTCGTTTCCTTTAAACATGCCGGAAGCGCATTGCCGATACGGCGCATCGTATCAATGACTTCATCGGGTGCAATCGCACTGCAGACGCCCGCGAGTGCCATCTGCGCACTGGTGACAGCATTGACCGCACCGGCTGAATTTCTTTTAATACACGGCACTTCTACCAACCCGCAGACCGGGTCGCAGGTCAGCCCCAGCATATTTTTTAAGGCGAATGCCATGGCATTGACAATCTGTTCATCGTCGCCGCCCTGCAAATAAGCAAGCCCTGCCGCCGCCATGGCGCTTGCCGAACCGATTTCTGCCTGACAGCCGCCGGACGCGCCCGCAATGCTTGCATTTTCCGCAATCACCGCGCCGATTCCCGCCGTCAGATACATCGCTTCCACCATTTTTTGTTCCTCTGCCCGGAAATATTCCTGATATGCCAGAAAAACTGCCGGAATCACGCCGCATGCACCGGCCGTCGGTGCAGCAACAATCCGCTTCATGCAGGCGTTGGACTCGCCCATTTTGACTGCCTTTTCCATGACAAGCCCAATGTATTCTCCCGCAATATTTTTTCCTGACGCATTATAGCAATGCAGTTTTTCGCCGTCGCCGCCCGCCAGTCCACTTGCCGATTTTAAATCTTTATCATACGCGCTGTCTGCCTGCTTCATCGCTTCATACATCCGGTGCATCGTTTCAAAGGACTGCTCTTTTGTAACCTGCCGTTCTTCCATATCCGCCCGGCATACAACCTCCCACAAAGGTATCTGATATTCCTTTGCCAGATTTAATAAATCCTGAATTGAATGATAAATCATATACTCTCCATTCCGCATTGTTTTTTGTATACAGCTTTTATACAAGGCTCAGATACGTTACTTTTTTAATACCCGAAAGCTGTTCTAACCGGTGGACAATCTGCTCCGGCACTTCCTGGTCGCACTCCAGCACCATAACTGCATCGCCGCCGCGCGCCGAGCGGTACAGCTGCATGGTTGCGATATTAATGCGAGCTTTTGCAAGCATGGCAGTAACTTCCGTCACGTGTCCCGGCTGGTCGAGGTTATGCACGACTAACGTCGGATATTCGCCTGTGAAATTGGTCTGGATTCCGTCAATCTGTGCAATGTTGATTCTGCCGCCGCCAATCGACTCTCCGATGACCTCTAACGTCCTTCCCGTTTCCCCGGTAAGATAAATCTGTGCGGAGTTCGGGTGGGCTTCCCGCAGCTGTGCCGTGCCGAAAGTAATTTCAATTCCTTTTTGCGCTGCAATTTTTAAGCTGTCCGGAATCCGTATATCGTCCGGTACCATGCCAAGAAGTCCTGCCACTAAGGCTTTCTGTGTTCCGTGTCCCTTTCCTGTTGCAAGAAATGAACCGTATAATAAAATCGCTGCTTTTTTCACCGGCTCTCCGAGCAATTTTCCCGAAATGTAGCCGATTCTTACCGCTCCCGCCGTGTGGGAGCTGGACGGTCCGACCATGACCGGCCCGATGATGTCAAAAATGTTCATAAGATACTCCGTTTTTTATTCCATTTTTTTCTCAATTGCCTCAATAACGGTCTTTAATGCTTTGATTCTCGCATATTTTTTGTCATTGGACTCTAAAATGTGCCACGGCGCATAGGCTGTATTGGTCTTTTGCAGCATTTCATTGACTGCTTCCTCATACAAATCCCATTTTTCACGGTTGCGCCAGTCCTCGTCTGTAATCTTCCAACGTTTTTCCGGTGTATTTTCACGTTCCTTAAAACGTGCAAGCTGTGTATCCTTATCAATCTGCACCCAGAATTTTACAATAACTGCATTCCAGTCTGCCAGCTCTTTTTCAAATTCATTAATTTCCACATAGGCTCTCTGCCAGTCATTTTCACTGCAAAAGCCCTCCAGCCGTTCAACCATGACACGACCGTACCACGTTCTGTCAAATATCGCAACATGTCCGGTTTTTGGCAGTCTGTTCCAAAAACGCCACAGATAATGTCTTGCCTTTTCATGCGGTTCTGGACTTGCAATCGGGTGTACTTCATACCCCCTTGGGTCTAACGCTTCGGTAATACGCTTGATATTTCCACCCTTTCCTGCGGCATCCCAGCCTTCATAGGCAATGATAACCGGTATTTTTTTACGGTATAATTCATTGTGCAGTTCGCGCAGACGCTTTTGATACTGATTTAACAAAGTATCATATTCTTCCTCTGTCAAAGTCTTATCCAACGCCACGTCTGCCAGCTTTTCCATCGGTTTTAACGGAAATGCATTCTGTAACAGCGGCACTGCCAGCGTACTGTTTTGAAGTGCCGTGTCAATTCCCTGCACCAGCGTTTCCAAAATCTGTAACTGCGCCCACTTTTTATCTTTGGCATCTACCAGATACCACGGCGCGCTCGACTGGTTCGTATCGCACAGATACTGCTCATAAACATCCATGCATTTATCATAATGCTTATTCTGCCATACATCATGTTCACTGACTCTCCATCTCGTATTTTTGTCATCCGCCAGCTTATCCAGCCGCTTTTTCTGCTCCTTTTCATCAATCTGGAAGAAAAACTTCATCAGCAGATAACCGTTGTCTGTAAGCTGTCTTTCAAAACGTTTGATACTTTCTATTTTCTTTTTATACTCCTGCTCGGATAATTCCCCGCGCAGCTTTTCCCTTGTCACTTCGCTCATCCATCCGCTGTCCATAAAGACGAATTTGCCCGCTTCCGGTATCTTTACAAAATGACGGTATAAGAACGGCTTGCGTGCTTCTTCTTCTGTCGGCTCATCCATAACTGCCACTTTAAAAAAGCGCGGGTCGATATTTTTAATAATCTTTCCAAGCACACTACCCTTGCCTGCCGCACCCCAGCCTTCTAACAGCACCAGCACCGGCAGTTTCTTTTCCTTCATCAGAATCTGCTGCTGTTCTAAGCGCGCACGCGCCTTCTTTAAACGCTGTTCCATTTCCTCTTTTGACGGTTGTTCCAATCTGTTCCAGTCCTTTAACATAAAATACCCCCGTTTCCGCCGCTTTGCGGCTTATCCTTTTATTTTACTTTTCATTATACTGTATCCTGCGATTTTTTCAATGTCCGGCTTTACCTAAGATATCTTCTGACATTGTAACACAAATACTCCGGAACTAATATAGGTTATTTTCTCCCAATTTCAACTTTTATATTGCTACATCCGTGCCATTTTGATAGACTATAATTTATCTAAAATCCTATAAATGATGTGCCTGACCGAATGTGATTCGGGTCTGCCCGTCATTTTAACAACCACATTTTATTAGGAGGAATTATGAATTTCTTAGAAGAACGCATTACAAAAGACGGTATTGTAAAAGAAGGAAATGTCTTAAAAGTAGACAGCTTCTTAAATCATCAGATGGACATTCAGCTGTTTGATGAAATCGGTGAAGAATTTAAGCGCCGTTTTGCAAACGAACATATTAACAAGATTCTGACGATTGAAGCTTCCGGTATCGGTATTGCCTGCATGGTAGCGCGCCATTTTGATGTTCCGGTCGTTTTCGCAAAGAAGTCAAAAAGCATTAACATTGAAGGTGAAATGTACGTTGCGGAAGTGGAATCCTTCACCCACAAATGCAAGAATCAGGTGATTGTTTCCAAGAAATTTTTAAGCCCGGACGACCACGTACTGATTATTGATGATTTTCTTGCAAACGGCTGTGCGTTACAGGGGCTTATTTCTATCGTAAATGAAGCAGGCGCAACGGTCGAGGGTATCGGCATTGTCATTGAAAAAGGCTTCCAGTCCGGCGGACGCATTATCCGCAACCTCGGTTATCATCTGGAATCCCTTGCAATTGTAGACAGCATGGATGCCGCAACCGGTACAATTACTTTCCGCCAGGAATAAAACAGAAATAAAATACAAAACAACTTAATGTAAAAAGGCAGCGGCGGTAAAACGCACTGCCTGCAAATGGAGAATATCATGAACAAAAATACAACGACCTCAACGGAAAATCTGTATCATCTGAATGGTAAGATTTCCGTAAAACAAGCCATTCCTTTTGGCTTACAACACATACTGGCAATGTTTGTTGCCAATATCGCACCTATTTTTATCGTTGCCGCAGCCAGCGGGCTGTCCACAGCTGACAGCGCCTCTTTAATCCAAAGTGCCATGCTGATTGCCGGTATCGGTACTTTAATACAGCTTTTCCCGATTTTTAAAATCGGTTCGGGACTTCCAATTGTTATGGGTATCAGTTTTACGTTTGTATCCGTATTCTGCTACCTCGGACCAACCTACGGCTATAACGCGATTGTCGGTGCGGTCCTGGTCGGCGGTATTATTGAAGGTATCTTAGGACTCCTTGCCAAATACTGGATTCGCCTTATTACACCGATTGTTGCCGCAACAGTTGTAACCGCTATCGGATTTTCTTTACTATCCGTCGGTGCCGCTTCCTTTGGCGGCGGCAGCGGCAGTGAAACCTTCGGTTCTGCCACGAACTGGATTCTCGGTACATTTACACTGCTTTGCTGTATCCTTTTTAATATTTTTGCAAAATCATATTTCAAGCAGTTGTCCGTTTTATTCGGACTGATTATGGGCTATATTGCGGCTGTGATTCTGGGTGCGGTGGATTTTTCTTCTCTGGAAGGCACTTCTATCATTGCATTTCCACAGTTACTGCCGTTTAAACCGGAATTTAACATAAATGCTATTATTTCTGTTACTTTGATTTTCCTTGTATCAGCAACAGAAACGATTGGTGATACCTCCGCCCTTGCCGCCGCCGGTTTAAACCGCGAAGCGACTTTAAAGGAAACCTCCGGTTCTATTGCCTGTGACGGTTTTATCAGTGCATTGTCTTCTGTTTTTGGCTGTCTGCCGATTACGTCATTCAGCCAGAATGTCGGACTGGTTGCCATGACAAAGGTTGTCAACCGCTATGCGATTGGCGCCGGTGCCGTGATTATGATTTTAGCCGGAATTTTCCCGTTTTTCGGTTCACTGCTTGCGACACTGCCGGATGCGGTTCTTGGCGGCTGTACACTGATGATGTTTGGTAACATCGTTATCAGCGGACTTCAGATGATTGGAAAATGTGGTTTCTCCCAGAGAAATATCACCATTGCCGCACTTTCTTTAAGTATCGGCATCGGTTTTACACAGGTTCCTGAAATTTTTGATATTTTTCCACAGATTGTAAAGACGGTCTTCGCCGAAAACTGCGTTGCTGTTGTTTTCCTCGTTGCCATTCTTTTAAATCTGGTTTTACCGAAAAACATGGAAGCCGCACCTGCCGCTTCTGATGAATCTGCTGACGCATAAGCAGACTGTTGTACTTATTAAAATAAGCCGCAAAGCGCTTTATACCCACCCATAAAATCAGACATTCAGACCTGAATCTGACGATTTATAGGCGGTATATACATACTTTGCGGCTTATTTTTGCTTTACCGATTTCATTATTCATTCGATATTTTTCTGTTATATCCTGTTTTTTGGTGCCGTCCGGTATGCCACCGGCAGCTGCTGGCTCTGATGCTCTCCAATCATCTTTTCCATCCAGATCATGTCGTACCAACGGTTAAATTTATATCCGCACCGGTGAAATGTGCCGACTGTCTGAAATCCCAGATGTGCATGAAACTGCTCGCTGTTCTTATCCAAATATTCGTCTTCCGTCTGCGGATATCCGATACACGCATACAGGTTGGTGATTCCCATTTGCTTTAAACACTCTGTTAAAGCGGCGTATAGCTGTTTTCCCAGTCCACATTTCTTCGCGGCATGGTCTACATAAATAGACAATTCACACGCCCAGTCATATGCCGCACGCTCCTTAAATGGTCCTGCATAGGCATATCCGTATACCCTTCCCTCTTTTTCAATGACAAGATACGGATACTTCTGCATAGTCTTCCTCATGCGCTCTTTGAATTCTTCCTTGGACGGCACATCATATTCAAATGTAATCGCCGTATTTTCCACATAATACGCATAGATTTCAAGTATCCGCTGTGCATCCTCTATTTTTGCATCTCTTACTGTATATGCTGTCATGTTTATTTCTCCCTGTGTTGTGTTATTGCTGTTAAAAATTTCATGAGCTGTCACAACTCTGCTCTCACACGTTGTCACAAACTCACTCTTCTTTCTGTCACTGCTTCCGGGGCTCTCGCCCCGGATTTCTTACTCTATTCCTCCAACCATTTCATGGTCAGCTACAAATCGCACCATATGCTCATCTATCAGCCGTTTCTGCTGTTGATATGCGTACATCAGTGTTTTCTCGCAGATTCTGTTGATCATCCGTGGTATGCCTGCGGATACCTTGAAGATTTCATCTTCTGCTCCACTGGTGAACAGATCCTGTTTCACTCCTGCATACGCCATATGTTCCGCGATATATTTGCCAGTTTCTGCCCTGTCCAGGCGGTTCAACACGATATTCATATCGATTCTCTGTCGGATAGCTGCGTAGCTCTGCAGCCTTAGCTTCTGATTCCACAGCTCTGTCTGTCCTACCAGTATCAGACTCATGGGGCTGGCTGAATCAAACCTGTAATTCAAGAGGAAACGAAATTCTTCCAAAGTTTCCTTCCCCAGCAGATGGGCTTCATCCAGTACAAACACCACTTTCTTTTTCTGGACGGTCCTGACAGTTTCGATTTCCTTCTGCAGCTGCCTCTTTGAATCTCCCCGGTAGAACCTTGCCTCCAGTCCCATCTGGTCAAGAAGTCCTGCATACAGCCACCTCGGTGTCAGCTTCGAATCAGACAGATACAGCAGCATATATTTATCCTTTGGTAGTCTGCTTTCAAACATCCGGATAAGCGTTGATTTTCCACATCCCGGGTCCGCAGTAACTACCGCAAACAACTGCCTGTCTGCCACGTATGTCAGTCTCCCCAGGGCATCTTCTATCTGCCTCGAACCATACAGCCTGTCTGCCGGAATATCTCTTGTAAACGGCGTATGCATCAGCTCAAAGAATTCCTCATACATGGCTGCCACCTGCCTTTCCATAATCACCAAAAGAAAGGGCATTTGCTATCAGCCTGTGATCCTCTTTGTATTTCTTTTCCAGAGCATCCAGAAATCTGGATGTTTCCGGTATCTTGTCCGTCATTCCAACCGGTACATCCACCGTTTTATCACAGAAAGCTCCGATACTTACCCGGTGTGCCATGATTGGTTTCATGTCCTGATACACAACCTTTATAGTCTCTGTATTCATGGGGTCATAGGCGATTTCCACCTCTGCATTGGCAAGGGCTGTACTGGCCTCATATTTGACATCTCCAAAGGAAAAACAGCCTGCATTATCCAGTTTTCTTGTCTCATGATGCAGAAATGCTTCACTTACCACTGTGGCATCCAGAAAGATTAGCCCCCGGGTATCCCTGTTAAACTCCTGCATGGGAGAAATTCCTTCCGCCGGCACCTTTACCCCATGGGATTCATAATACTCACGAATCCCGTCATGAGCTTCCTTCTGGTAATCCTGCTCCAGAAAATACTTCCATTTCTGAAGTCAGCAACCACCAGTTCAACTGGTGGTTTGTTATAAGCCCTCCAAAGGGCTATGTTACTGCTCGCCCCAAAGGGCGGTACCGCAAGCATTTTTACTGGTCCGCTATAAAGCGGTACTTCTTGAATCTTCTTTTCTCGATTCTTCTGCTTGCTCTTTTATATATTTTTGTACTGCTTCGTCTGTGATATTACCGATTGTTTCTACATAATATCCTCTTTCCCAAAATGCTTTATCCCATTTGCTCTGCAATTCTGGATGACGGTCGTATATCATCAGGGTACTTTTGCCTTTTAAATATCCCATGAAATCTGAGACACTTAACTTTGGTGGTATTGCAATACTTAAATGTACATGATCTACACAAACTGCACCTGCTATTATTTCGACATTTTTGTATTTGCACAGTGTGCTCAGAATTTCTCGCACATCTTCTCTTACTTTTCCATACAATACCTTCTTCCGATATTTTGGAATAAATACGATGTGATATTGGCATTTCCATTTTGTATGTGATAAACTTCTATTGTCCATATGGACCACCTCCTGTGATTAAGTTTGGCTTGCGACACCATTCTTAATATATCACAGGAGGTTTTTTATTGATATCCTCACCGTTTCCAACTATTTCATTCTCCCCAGCATAGCTGGGGGATTAGACTTTTCATTTAGCATCGGTTACAATCGGAAAGTTCATTTCAACAATAAACTCTTTTTTTTCTATTTTTGCTTC
>OHAE01002186.1_pt1 | contig 12489 bp, 14 predicted proteins | sample 1577061 | NCBI WGS metagenome assembly OHAE01 (sample SAMEA3541535, study PRJEB24748) | human gut metagenome | biome: human gut; feature: human-associated habitat; material: faeces | place: China | collected 2012
GTGCAAATAATCCGTCACACTGTTCTTCTTGAAAAAGTTCCTGTGTGGCTTTTCTGAATGTACTGTCAAATTCCCTTGGAGCAGAACAGTTTCTGCATACCCATACCTTATATTTTGTTTTCTTTCTAGCAGATCCCATATTCCAAGTATCTGCTTCAAGCATTCCCCCACAGCATCCACAAAACAGATGTGTGGAAAAACCACTGTAGCCTTTTTTGTATTTTCTAATAACCTGTCTGCATGTACCATTTTTCATTCGGAATGTGATATAGGCATTATCGATTGTGATAAATACAATCCGGCTCTTAACCTCATCTGCATTAAATCCATCAAGTCTTAATGCTTTTGAGGCCGCATCTTCCAGTTCTGACTCATAAACATCCCGAAAGTCGCATACTGCCTTGCCTTTTCGTTCTTTTGTGTTACAAACCCACTTCTTTCCATATTTTGATGTCCGTCTGCTGATGGAACACCCGCAATTAGCACACTTTACAATTCCTGAGAATGCCGTCAGCTTTGGATTCCTATTTGGCATTGCCTCGGCTCTGTCCTTCATAATCTGCTGTGCCTTTTCAAAATCCGTCTCTGAAACCAAAGGCTCGAACATTTCTTCCACAGCATACATTGGAAGTTCCCCTTTATTTTTTCTGCGTTTATGCCCTTCCGTGAAGAAATTCTTCTGAAGTAACATAGTGCCTGTGTAAGAAAGGCTTGAAAGGATATTCTTGATGGTGGAATCTTCCATCGGCACTCCACTCTGTCCCTTTACACCTTTCTCTGCCAGACCCTTTGCTATACTGTAAGCAGGTTCTCCGGCAAGGTATCGTTCATAGATTTCCCTTACAATCTCTCCCTGTTCCGGAATAATGCTGAAGCTGTCACCATTCCATTCATATCCATAAGGTGCTTTATTACCATTTGGAATGCCTAACTTGAATTTCTTCCTGATTGACCATTTTATGTTTTCAGATATGCTCCGGCTCTCTGCCTGTGCAAACGCAGCCAAAAGTGTAAGAAGAAGTTCTCCCTCTTTCGATATGGAATGGATGTTCTCTCTTTCAAAATAAACATCAATACCTAAGTCCTTCATATGTCTTGTGGCTTTCAATGTATCAACCGTGTCTCTTGCAAATCGACTAACTGACTTTACAAGTACAAAATCTATCTTTCCGGCATCGCAGTCTGCCATCAGTCTTTTAAACTCATCTCTGTGTTTGGTGGCAGTTCCCGTGATACCTTCATCAGCATAAACACCTGCATATTCCCATTCCGGGTTGCTTTGTATCAGCGCACTGTAATGGCTTACCTGGACAGAAAGTGAATGATGAAGCTGTTCTGTTTCCATTGAAACTCTGGCATATGCAGCTACCCTTTTTCTTGCCTTGAGCCTTGGTAGAACCGGCTCAATTCTACGTATATTCGCCATAATTAACCTCCTTGTCAGTGTGCTATATTCCCGTAACTTCCAAACTTTATCAAGCGGATATCGGTAAATAATGTAGACAAAGATATGTTATATTTCTTCCGAAAATTTGTATCAATCTGCTCGTACTCCTCATCAGAAATAATCCCCTGCTTTAAAAGTTTTTTGGCAGTAGTCATTGTTCCAATATACATTTTCTCATTCTGAATCTGCTCTTTAGTCATGGTTGCCACCTCCGAATCTGTCCTCGATATAGCAGGCATGGCTACAGTATTTTCTATTCTTATTTCCATAGGCACTAAAAGGCATTTTGCAATGTGGACATATAAATTCATAATTTGCTTTACGATTCACCTTATCAAGGTTGCTGTTCCACCATTTATTTCTGCATTTATCCGAGCAGAACTTCTTTTCTTTTCGACCTACTTGTTGTACTACCTCTTTTCCACAGCACAGACAGTAATGTACTTCTTCGTCAACAATAGTACTGTTAGCTACCACTCCGCCAAGTCCGTGTCTTCTGCAATATGTCTTTATAGTATTTACACTTATGTTTAATGCCTGTGCTATTCTTCCATATCCATACCCTTTGCCCCTAAGTTTTGCTATTTGCTGTCTTTGAATATCATTCATCCTATCCACCTCCATCAGATTTGAAGAGAATAACTTTTATAGTTTCATCGTTAAGTGGTATGCCCTTCACTATTCGTTGGACATCTTTTTAGTAATTGACCGAATTTATATTCCTTTCCCTTCACTATCCCTTGGACAGTAAATATGTGTATGGGCGGACTAATGTAACTAAAATATTTTTTGTTACATACCTTGAAAAAATATGTTACTGAATTTTTTAGTAAAAAAAATAAGGCTCAGAAGGATTTCTCCCTCTAAGCCCATAGAATCACACTCTATTTTTTATTGTAAACGCTTATAAAATCACTACTTTACAGCCAAGTATCCTCTCTACACTTTTTCAGTAAAATCAAGAGAAATCCATCCTGTTTTATATTTAAGTTTTCCCCATCCTTTATTTGAACCTTTACCTGCTTTTGTTTCAGTTATGGTAAACACGCCAACACCTGTATGTTTACCTGTTTTTGCATAATTTGTTCCCGGTCCTTTCCTTATACACAAGTTATTAATTGACACTTTAACTTTCATTGATTTGTCTGTTGAGTTTACAGTTTTATTTGTAGACACTCCCATCTTTTTCTTGACATCTTTTCTAAACTGATTCATTGTTAATCCAAATTTATTCCATATATGCTCAACATCTCCATGATTAGTGGCAATACCTCTTTCGTGTCCCTCCTTGTGTGAGATAATCACACCATCTTTTAAAGGGTCTAACTTAAAATCTTTACACAACTTAGCAAAAAGTTCTACTGCTGTGTTGTACGTTGCTAATACATGCTTTTTCGTATTCTTTCCATTACCAGTTTCAATCCAGGACGAACCACCTGTGTATTTGATGGTATTTGGCTCTGTCATTTCGACTCCTATATGAGTATCATTAGATAATCCGCCACCATGCCATCCTCTTCTTTTCCACGGAAGTGCCTGATAAACATTTCCTTCTGCATCAATCACTGCGTGCGGGCATGCATTGGCTCCAGTCTTATTCCAAGTTTTAATAAATACTTTTGCATTAGGTTGTGAACATCCTACTGAATGGAGCATTAACCCTTTAACTGTAATAGTTCTGCCTACTTTATAGCAATCTGATTTTGTACAATAACTTTTTATTATCTTCATCTACTCTTCCTCCTCTTCCTTTAACTGTTCTAATACTGCTTTTAACTTATTGGGTACGGGAAGTCCCAAACTTGATACATTTTCTAAAATTGATATTCCTTCATTTGAAATGTAGAAGAATATGACTGACATTCTAATTACATTTCCCTCTTTTATGATATTTGCATCAATTAATGAAGCCACTGCAACCAAACAAAAAATAGCTATTTTTTTAGCTATTCCCTTAAATCCTATTTCACTGGAAAGTTTGTGTCTTGTAATTGCAACCAATACTCCCGTCACATAATCAACGACAACAAATATCATTAGTGTCATAATAAATCCATCTAATCCTCCAAGCACTGCTCCCAAAGCTCCTCCTAAAGCTGTCCACGCCATTTTCATAGCACCAATTGTTTCTTTCATAACTGCTCCTTTCTCAAATCAAAAAGGAGCTAGCCATTATCGACTAACTCCCTTTGATAAGTTGAATTTATTTTACAAATTCAATATCATTAATATTTTTATTTAATTCACCCTTATAGTTACTAATATCTGATGCGTAACTGTTTAACGACCCCGTAGGTGAAACTGCCATCTCTGCATAAAGTTCAGATGTCTTATACCATTCAACGAACGCTTCAGCAGCATCACTATGTTCTTTACTATAATTATCTTTAAATTTCTTAACATCTTCTTTTACAGACGATATATAATTTGTTATGGCTTCTGTGTTAGTATTAAAAGTATCAGAATATTGCTTTATTTTATCTCTATCACTAGTTCCAAAAGCATCTTGTGCTGTACTATAATCCAATTTACGATAGTCTTCTGTAAAAAACTTCAAATTGTACCCAATGACTTTTGGAGCCGCAGACCACAATGAATACACTACACTTGTATTAAAATCGGTGCGTTCATTCATGTCCTTTAAATCACTATACAAACTTTCATAATCAGCCTCATAGTTATTTTTGTTGTCATTTTCAGAAAAATCATCCTTATTAGAATTTGAGCACCCAAAAAGCATGCCAATACACATAATAACTGTTACCATCATAATAAATTTCTTCATAAACATTTCCTCTCTTTCGTTTCTATTACTAACAATGTTTTTATATAGGTATCCCTGTAAAGGGATATCTATATTTGATATGCGTAGTATATCAACGATTTTTCTTCGTTTTTAAGCAATTCTCTTCCACATATAACAAGTAATATATGGTTGTAATATTGAAAATGCTGCACCACTACCTGTATTTGATGTACTTCCATTAGCTGCTGCCGTTTCACCAGATACACTTGCTGATGGTTGTGTACTGCCTGTTCTTAATCTTGTTCCGCTCGATACCCCTCGTATTCCTGCTAATGATCCAGAAGAAAATAAATCAGAAAAATATGTCACCTCACTGTTGCCGTGATATAAGCCAGAATGACTATGATTTCCTACAGTTACACTTAAACTACCTTTGCCGTGAGTATGTCCATTCAAGCCATGAGAATGTGGTGGTAAATTTCCAACAGATAAACCAATCTTTGTTTCACCTCCCCTTTTTTCTACTCCATTAAAGTTTGAATCACTAGGATTAACTCCAGTGGGAACCCTTCCTGACCCCCACACTGCCCATTTTCCTCCATAATACATGGACGGATTAATAGGTGATGTTGACATATAAATCGAGCCTACTGGGTGAGCAAGTAAAAATATCTGACTAACAAGTTTTGACATATCATCAATTGTGTATTTCTGTTTATTATAGATTTTTTCAATATTTGTAATGTTACTTGCATTTTGCGTTAATCTATACAATGGAAAATACGCACCTCGCTCATTTTTACTCAAATCACCCGATTCACATATTGGATCCACAGGGTTTTCGTTAACCTCATCTCCGTATTCACAAGTAAGAATCACATTTTCTTCACTAGATGTATTCATGTAATAGTAGGCACAAACTAAAATGTTTCTATACATTCCTTGACTGCCACTACTTATATTAACATCAACGTATTCTCCAGTTCTAATACGGGCATGTACGCCCTGCATTATTAAATCGCCTTCATAAACTCGTAGTGTTTTACTGTCAATTAACTCGCACTCAAATTGTCCACCATTCTTCAATACATAATTTTCATTTCCCATTACATTTCTGTTAAATGCTCTTTCATCAGACGAATATACATGTGCCTCTCCTGTATATCCTGTTACTATTTCTAATTTCATAATGCCTCCCATTAATTACTGATACCTACTTCATATGTTATCGTAGGAATACTATCTTCTTCGAGTTTTATTATCTTTTTTGTTATTGGCTGAAACACCACTATACCTGTTACAGGCTCACTAGCTCCTACAATATCTCCAATATCATATTCCTGTATAGTTGAATCAAGGTCGATTTCTATTTCATTGCATTCTTCACTCTCCTTTGTAAACTGCTCAATTGCGCTATCCACCAAATTTGCATAATGATCCAATACCTGTCTAAAGTATGTTCCACTTTTAAAATCAGGAATTATTTCTACATCCTCTCTCAAGGAATAATAAATTCCAGACTGCCATGTAGGAGCATTTGTTGTGACAACCTTTTGATAATATGCTTTCTTATTAAAATTGGGTGCTGTCATATAAGTTGTCTTTGTATAATACCTTTTTGCTTCCCACTTTGGAACTTGTGCTTTCTTATCTTTCTTTTCCACTGCCGTAACAGAATAGTATTGTTTCTTACTATTTTTCTTCAGTTCTTTTGCTGTTGCTTTTCTATAATAAGACGAATAATTGCTATCCCAATCAGTGGGCTTTCTAGTTTGCTTCGTATACTTGTCATGGCTTATTCCTTCTGCTGTTCTATACTCTGTGGTTACACCATCACTATATTTGTAATAATAATCTCCATAATTATTTTTCCAATTAGATGGTCTCATATCTAGCTTTTTATAGGAAGCTACTTCAACTCCTTGAACTGATGTATACGAACCGTTTGAAAGAGTAAAGTATGCCGCAAAATTATTATCCCAATCTGTAGGTTTTGATGATAAAACCGAATAAACATCTTCAGTATGTTTTTCTACCTGACTATACTTATCTTCTTCCGAATCATAAGTATAAAAATCTGTATACTCCTTTTTCCAATTACCTGGTTGCACAGTCAATAATTCGTAGTTTTCAACTATGTTTATTGAATCTTGATTTATTACCTGTGTTATCTCTGCTACTCCTGATACAATCTGCTTTGATTTTTCCAAAATATAATCAGAATCCTTCATAGGATTATTAGTAATTGCATATGGTTGCACTCCTCCATTTTCATCCGTAAACAAATGAATAACATACTCTTTTGAATATCCATCACCTGAATCAATCCCTCTTGCAATTATATGATTTGTCATGTTATACCTTTTTGCCACAGTGTAATCCAACTGTGAATAATCAAATTCTTCATCCTGACTATAATCGTTTACGTTTTCAACATAAAGCTTAACGTACCCGTATTCCATTATCATCTTTAACTTTAATGAATACTCAGATAACATTTTTCTTATGGCGTAATATCCACTCTCATATTCGATTTCATAAGAGACTATTTCTATACCTGTATTTTCATTACTCACTCTGAAAATACTTGTTAATTTCAGCTTTTCTACAATTCCCCTTAACACCTCATGAATCTCGCCATTAAGAATTAATGATTTGCAGTTTTCATCTGGCTCTAAAATTCTTCCATCTAAAATTCCATGCCAACTTCTTCCTGCATAGACTATTTTATTATCCTCGGTATGTGCTTCTATCTTGTCTACGATTCCACCGTATTCAGTTCCATCAAAATAAATAAAGCAGTCTTGCTTTATGACTGCCTTGTTACTCATATCCACTTCCAATTCGAAATCATTTTCATCTGCTCCATAAGCTATATCCATAGAATAATTATGAAGTACACCCTGATCTACTCTTGTATCATCTGTATATATTAAGTCCATTTTGGCATACTCCTTTCTTCCATCAGAATAACATCCATTCCAAATGTTCCATCCCACATAACTAAATTGCTACCTACAGATATCTTTTTGAAGAAGTTAATTCTTGGATATCTCAGACTAAATGCATTTGTCTCTTTTCCATTTTCTCCTATCAATTTGATGGTTTTATTTTTTGTATTTATCTCTAATATTTCCCCTTCCTTCACAGTTGTATTTACTGTGTACTCGTTATCTCCTACATATACCTGTGGATTGATTGCCGGACCATAGACCATAATCTTTGCTTCCTGCGGTACTACTCCCTCATTAACAATGGTTGCAACATCCATATCTGTTAATAAATCATATGGATAATCGTGTGGATAATCTAAAGCAAATTTTTTTGCCTCTTTATAAAGCTTATATTCAACAGTTACATTTTTATCTCCTCTATAGCAATACGCTCCTATTTCATAAGTCCTTGGCATAATTAAAATTTCTTCTGTCATGTCAAGTGCTTTACTTATTTGATTTCCTTTTTCATCCAAGCAAAAGAAATATATTCCATCCATTTTTATTTCATCATAATTTGTAATCTTTAAAACGTTTGCCTTTTGAGTTTTAACCTTTACAACAGTATAATGTTCTGGCAAAATCATACTGCCTGATGATATAAGTTCATTTTTTTCAAGTGTAATTATTGTCTTTGACTCTCGTATCCAAAATGGATATGGTGCAAATACAGTAATTTCTTTTTCTACTCCATAGTCATCATCCGGAGTTGTTGAATCTTCAATAACATAACATTCCAAATACCAATCATTAAAATATAACTTTCCTTCTGATTGATTTAAAACATCATATTCTGTAACGTCAAAAAAAGTATTTAAATTACTAACAATATCGTCTCTTGTTCCTTTAAATTTAAGAACAATCTTTATCTCTATAGGCTCCTTTTTAAACTGCTTAACTTTGACTCCAAGTCTCATTTCTGCTGCATCATAACTCCAAGTCTTTTCATGAAAGTTTGCATCTTTAATCAAGACTTGTGCATAATCTGATAATACAAATTCCTGTCTTTTACTATTAACATATTTAATCATGATACCTATCCCCTTATTCTTCCAATTTCTCTTCTGTCTAACTTAATTACTTTTCCTTCTTCCACTGATTTCAAAATGGCAGATAATTTTAAACTTACATCTGATAAAGATGTTGTATTATTACCTGTTACTGTTGCATCCAAACTCATCATTCCAGATACATCTTTTACTGCATCTTCAATTTTATATTTATTGTCATTGATTCCTTTAACCAATCCATCAATAAAGTCGGGCATCCATTTTTCATAATAATGAAGTGGTCCCTTATCCGGTCTTGAGAAATGAAGAAAGTCAGCAATTCCATCTACTATGTTTCCTACTGCATCCTTTACTTTTCCTGCCATCTTTTTTATTCCATCAATAAGTCCTTTAATAAAGTCCTTGCCCCACTCTATAGCTTTACCAGGCAATCCTGTAATAAAACTAATTGCACCCTGAAATGCTCCTGTTACAGTTCCTGTAATTTTAGATAGAATACTTTTTATCCCACTTACTATGTTTGTAAAAATTGTAACTACCGTATTCTTAATTCCTGTAACAATACTTGTTATTACACTTTTTATTCCATTCCAGATAGTTGATACAGCATTTTTTAATGCAAGTATTTTTGCTTTAATTCCATTCACAATAGCATTAAAAATGTTAATTGCTGTTGTCTTTATTGCATTAACTACAGTTGATATCGTGGTTTTAATTCCGTTCCATATCTTAGACACTGCTGTCTTTAACTGTTCAAATTTCTTTTTTATCCAATCCGAAATTGCTCCCCAGTTTTTTATAGCAACAACTACTAACGCTATAATTGCAATTACTGCAGCTATAATAAGCAATATTGGCCCAAGTGATATATTAAGGGCTGCTGTTGCTGCAGCTAGTGACAGTACTCCTGATATAATGCTACCAATCAATGCTAATAGCGGTCCACAAATTGCTATAACCAAAGCAATTGTTTCTATCATATTTTTCTGTCCTGCCGACAAACTATCCCACCATGCAACAATATTTTGTATTACTGTAATAAGATTTTCTATTATGGGAACCAATTTTTCTGCTAATTCTGCTCCAAGATTTGCTCCTGCTAGTTTTACATTATTAATGGCAATATCCATCTTGTCCCACGGGTCCTGTGTTGTTTCATAAGTTTCATTTACCTTCCCGGCATAATCAGCCATTGACCCTGTTATGTCTTGAAGAGATAATCTTCCATCTTGAAGTGCTGCCAACATGGTTGCAGCATTTTTTGAACCAAATGTCTCTGTTGCAATTCCCAAAGCTTCAGTTTGATTTTTTGCATTTAGCATTGATTTAACTTGTTCTTTTAAATACTCATCTAAACCTTTTCCTGCATCTGTTGCTTCTTTAGACGCAGTTCTAATTGCTTTTATTGCTGCTGATGAATTGATACCTGCCTTTTCAAGCTGTGCCATAAATCCTACTGCTTGCTCTGCACCAATTCCTAACTGACTTAAAGTATCAGCATTATCATTAATTGCTGAAAAAAGAGTATCAACCGATATTCCTGTATCTTGTGATACTCCTGCAATCTGGTCAAGAAGTCCTACTGTCTGATCCTGAGTTAAATTCCACTTTTGCATTGTGTTATATGCATTATCTACTGAAGACACCACATCCGTACCCGTAATTTCAGAAAACTTGATGAATTTTTCAGTTAAAGATTGTGCTTCTTTACCTGTTGAACCAAACTTTGTATTTATCTCTCCTAATGCTCCACCTACAGTATCCATGTCTGTCGCCATTGAGGTATAAACATTATCAGCAACTTCCTTGAGTCCCTCTAGTTTTTTTCCTGTAGCACCCGTTGCTGTAACAATAGTGTCATATCCTGAATCTAATTCTTTAGCCACAGATATTGAAGCTGTCCCAAGTCCTGCAATTCCAGCAGAAACTGCAGTTAGCTTTTTTCCAACATTTGTTAGACCAGATGCAAAACTTGATACACCTGAAGTGTCTAATGTGATTTTCTCTTTTTTTAAACTTCCTAATTTTCCTTTTGTTTCTTCTATTTCTCTTTGCAGGGCATCGTATTTTTCTTTACCTAATTCTCCTGCTGCTAATTGTTTTTTTGCTTCTTTGTCTGCTTGCTTTAGTGTTCTTAATCTGTCTTTAGTTGAATCTATCTGTTTTCCTAGCAATTCATGTTTTTGCTTTAACAACACTGTATTGTTTGGATCAAACTTTAAAAGTTTGTTAACATCTTTTAAATTACTGGCAGTATTTTTTATCTCTTTATCAACACCTGATAAAGCTTTATCAAGACCGGTTGTATCTCCACCAATCTCAACTGTTATGCCTTTTATTCTTGAAGCCACCGGTCTCGCCTCCTAAAATTTTCTATAAAGCATCAATGTCTTTTTGCGTTGCAATGTATGGGTAATCATATTCATCATTTTGTGACTCGATATACATATCATTAATTAACCCAATACTGAGAAGTTCTAATTCTGAAATAGAAATACCCAGTTGCACACACCTAAGCATGAACAACGGGGTATTGACTTCTCTATCTATTTCTCTTTTCCTTTTTTTGCTTTTGACATTTGTAGATTTTCTACTCGCCACATTTCCATTATCTGTGGAAGGACTTCATATATGTCAAACATTTCAAACTGTTCTAACCACTCATTTATGTCCTGTGGTTGACTTGAATCTCCATGCTTGTGCATTAAGTAAGCCACATTTTCAAATACTTCTAATGAACTTATCGGAATTGAACTCTTATGCTTGTCTGCCTTTTTAACTTCTGCATCAAGTTTTGCCAAATCAACAAAAATGTCTCTATTGAATTTAAGTCTATACATTCTTGGAATTGCAGCTGAACTTTTAAACTTACACTGTTTTCCATCAATTTCTATTACTTTTCTCATATGCTCACCTATCCTTCATCAACATTGTCTAATATGGTTGACTCTGTATCTTCATTTGTTGGTACATAAACTTCATTAAACCAGTTTGCTTCCACTGATTCATTAATGGAATCTGTGCTTTTAACTCTTACATTACCATTTGAATCGGGTGCACATGAAATAGTAATTGTATCCGTCTGTGGTTCAATGGTATCCTCTTTTGTTGCCGCCTCTGTGTTTGGCCTTGTTGCATTGCAGTTATAAAACCAAAACTTAGTTCCTTTACTGTCTCCATCAATTTCAAATCCAAAAGCAAACTTATTTGGTTCCACATTAGCATTTTCTAAAAGAACACCATTTGCATCTTCTTTTTCATTTAAAATGTCTTTTCTAAAGCTGTCTGGTATCATTGCAGCCTCCAAATCACCTTCATAACCACCATTAGATGAACTTGTGTAATACGCAATTCCATCTGCATAGAATTTTGAAAGTTCTCCCTGCACTGAAAGTGATAAATTAACTGCTCCTGGCATTGCTACTGGTATTCCATATTTTCCATTGGAATCCATAACTGCATAATGACAATTCTTAATGTTAAATTTTACTTTATTAGCCATTTGTAACCTCCATTTCATAAAGTACTTCATATAACTTTTCTTTTTCTATCCATACTTCTGTTTTTTCATAAAATAAGCCATGCTTATCTAGCACGGCCTCTACTTGTCTTTCCAGTTTTATGTCTTTTTTATCTGTATACAATTCAAAATCTAATCTGTGTATCTTACAATAAACTTTTCCATCTGCTGAAAAATTGTTACTTGATGGATACAAATAAACAAGGAACGGTGGATTAACTACCTCTCCTTCAGCAAAATGATGATAGGCACTTGGGATATTTATTTGCTCTACTAAATCCATCACTTCTTTATGTGTCATACTACAGCTCCTTCAATTTTTGTTCTAAAATTTGTTCACCACGTTTACTTGCTTTTTCAATATGAGGTATGGCTTCAACTCTGCCACCACCTCTTTTTGCATGTCCTTTTTCAAGTAAATGCGTTAATTGATATCTATCCTTGCTCCTTACAACTAGTTGTATTTTCCCGGATGTTTCTGAAACCTTTGACACTGTCCAACTTTTCTTATACTTTCCCGTCCTAATCGGAGCATTACTAACAATATCCTTTTTGACTTCTTTTGCTGTTTCTTTAACGGCTTTTTTTAGATCTTCTACTACAATATCCTTGTATTCTTCTAATATGTTCTTTATTTCATTTGACATATCTTCTGGTTTAATACTACTCATTCGTAGCCTCCTTAGTAGCACGAAGTTTTATTGTTTCATTTTTATATAACACGTTGTCAACAAATGTTATGTTATATATCTCTCCGTCAAAAATTATCCTAT
>OHAE01002187.1_pt1 | contig 12486 bp, 8 predicted proteins | sample 1577061 | NCBI WGS metagenome assembly OHAE01 (sample SAMEA3541535, study PRJEB24748) | human gut metagenome | biome: human gut; feature: human-associated habitat; material: faeces | place: China | collected 2012
CAATCAAGCAAAGTATAATCCAGCACCACACATGCTTCAGGATACTCAGCCAACGCCGCCGCGGGCGAACCAGTAGTCGGCGAGGATCACCCCGCCGATGGGCGGAATAATACTGCCCAGCAGCACGAGGAAGGGGATCAGCATTTCGTACATCCCGCCAATGGCCAGCACAATGCCCACCCCGGCGGCGGCGAGGGTCAGCGTCCGGCGACGTTCGCTGCGCAGCAGATGGCAGGCGGCGGCGGAGACGTTATAGATGGTGGGGCCCTGGATGGTCAGCAGGTTGAGACAGAGCATGATCACCGCGGCCACCGACAGCCCCTGCAGGATCAGCACTTCAACGATATCGGCCTGTTGATAGACGATAGCGCACCAGGCGCCGGCGACGATCATCAGCCCGTTGCCGATGAGGAAGCTGCCCATGCTGGCGAGAATGGCGGTCCGGCTGGAGTTGGCCAGCCGGGTCCAGTTTGTCGCCTGGGTGGCGCCGCTGGCGAAAGTGCCGAAGACCATGGTGATGGCCGCCGACCAGGTCATGGTGTCGCTCGGCGCAATACGGGTCATCGCCTGCCAGCCGCCGGCGTGGTGCAGCGCCAGATACATGGAGACCATCAGCAGCACAAACATCAATGGCACCGACAGGCGCGACAGCGCGTCCAGCCCCTTGTAGCCCACCAGCGCGGTGACGCAGAACAGAATACCAAACAGCACCATCAACGGCTGGGTCAGCGCCTCGGGCAGAGCGAGGATCTTCACCAACGAGATAGCGACCGTGGCGGTGCCCCAGGCGTACCAGCCCAGCTCGGCAAAGCCAAGAATAAAATCGGCCAGCTTGCTGCCAATCTCCCCGAAGCAGAAGCGGCCCATCAGCACCGTATTCAGGCCGCTGCGCGCGGCGATCCAGCCCAGCGACGCGGCATAGAGGGCCAGCAAGGCGTTGCCGATGACGGCTATCCACAGCAGATTGACGATGGAAAAGGAGACGCCGAGTTTACCGCCGGCGAACATCGTGCCGGTGAAAAAGGTAAAGCTGAACAACACCATGGCGATGGAAAATACGCCTTTGCGTCCGGCGGCGGGCGCTTCGACGAGGGGAAAATCATTGCTGTTTGACATCCTGGAACCTCTGGCTGGTAGATGGGCGGTGATAGCCGGAAGTAGCAAGAGATGTGCCAGGAAAAACCGGGCACGGGGAATAGCGCGCGGTGTGCAACATGCACAGTTATTGAAGGATCCCGGAGGGGTAATGCCATTCTACTGTGCATCCTGCCAGGTTTTGCACCAGTCCAGGGCAGAGTAGGGCGGTGAGCGCATCCCTGGCGCCGGAGGAGAATTTTAGCCAGGACGATCCGCCTGTTTTTGGCCAGAGAGTAGTGGAGAATAGTGGTGTACTGAAAACGGTTGGTTAAATAACTGTGAATAAAGGTTATTTAATATGCTTTTATGATATAACCATTTGTCTTGTGTGTGTTTCCTGAAATATTGTCCCCTCCGGTTAGCGGTGTTAGTATCGGATAAATAGCCATTTAGACGGCTAAATAAATCATCGCTAACCTAAGGAACTGCTATGTGGCAAGAAAGACTCGCGCAACTGGTCACCACCTGTCATTGGATCGGCGCGAAAGGCTGGGCGCCTGCGACCGGCGGCAATATGTCGGTGCGTCAGGATGATACCTGGTGCTGGCTAAGCGAGTCGGGCCGCGACAAAGGCAGCCTGACGACCGAGGATTTTCTGCAGGTTGAGATCGCCACCAACCAGGCGCCTTCCGGACGGAAGCCGTCGGCCGAGACCGGTCTGCACACCCTGGTGTATCGCCTGTTCCCGGAAGCCAACGTGGTGCTGCATGTGCATACCGTCAACGCCACCGTGCTGTCGCGCATCGAAAAAAGCGACACGCTGGCGCTGCAGGGGTATGAAATGCAGAAAACCCTTAGCGGGCAGCATAGCCATCTCGATACCGTTCCGATCGCCATCTTCGATAATGACCAGGATATTGACGCCCTGGCGGCGCGGATTGCCGATTATGCGCAAACCCGCCCGCTGCGCTACGGCTTTCTGCTGCGCGGCCACGGCCTGACCTGCTGGGGGAAAGATATTCAGGAGGCCCGCCGTCAACTGGAGGGGCTGGAGTTCCTGTTCGAGTGCGAGCTGATGCGCCGCCGCTACGAGCCCTGAGCCGGAGCAGGTATGGATTTTTATCTTGGTATCGATATTGGCACCTCGCGGGTGAAAGCGGTGCTGTTTGATCAGCATTTCACCGCCTGCGCCAGCGCCGCGGAAAATACCTCACCCCGCCTGTCGGCCAATGGCTACGCGGAACAGGATATGACCCAGCTGTGGCATTCGGTGCTGGCTATTCTGCGCCAGATTGCCCGCCATCCGGCGCTACAGGCGGGGCGGCTGCGGGCTATCGGCCTCGCCGGGCAAGGGGAGGGGGTCTGGCTCAGCGATGAGCAGGGCGAACCGGTGGGCCCGGGGATCCTGTGGAGCGATACCCGCAGCCACGAGCTAATGAGCGACCTGCTGCGCCGACCCGGCTTCGACCGCCGCTATTTCGCCGATACCGGCACCCACCTGCAGCCCTGCAATACCAGCCTGCAGCTGTACTGGCTGAAACAGTATCAGCCGGCGCGGCTGGCGGCCGCGCGCTATCTGTTTTTCGCCAAGGACTGGATCCGCTTTCGCCTGACCGGCGTGGCGGCGCTGGAGCTGACGGACGCCAGCAGCTCGTTACTCAATCAGCAGACCGGCAGCTGGTCCTCGGTGGTGATGAACGAGATGGGGCTGAACGAACTGCTGCCGCTGTTTCCCCCGCTGCTGGCCCCGGATGCCCTGGCCGGCACGCTGAGCGACGCGGTGGCGGCGCTGACCGGGCTGCCCGCCGCGACGCCGGTTGCCGCCGGGGCGCTGGATGTCTGTAGCGCCGCGCTGGGCTGCGGCGCGGTCAACGAAGGGGATATCTACACGATCCTCGGCACCACCTGCTGCACCGGGATCGTCTGCCGCGGCCCGCAGACGGTGAACGAGGCGACGCGCTTTGTCACCCATACCGAAGCCGGACAGGTGATCTCCCTGTTTCCGATGCAGGCCGGTACGCCAAACATTGACTGGCTGCAGCAGCATATTTCGCTGGACGCCGATCTGGGGCGCCTGGAGCAGGCGATCGCGGCGGTGGAGCCAGGCAGCGGCGGCGTCTTCTGGCAGCCGTACCTCAATGGCGAACGTGCGCCGTTTTACAGCCCGGACGCGCGGGCCGGCTTTTTCGGCATTAGCCCGCACACCACCCGCGCCCAACTGCAGCGCGCGGTGTTTGAAGGCCTGGCCTTCGCCATTGTCGATGCGCTGCAGGGTTATCCGCAGGGCGGCGAGCTGTATCTGACCGGCGGCGGCGCAGCCTCGGCGACCTGGCTGCAGATTATCGCCGACTGTACCGGACGCACGGTGGTCTCCAGCGCCTTTAACGAACTGAGCGCACGCGGCGCGGCGATCCTGGCGGCCCGTAGCGTCGCGGCGCTGGCCGAGACGCCTCCGCTGGCGCAGACCCGCTATCAGCCGCGCCCTCAGGCGCATGCCCGCTACGCGGCGCTGTATCCCGTTTACCGCCTGCTGCGCGAGCAGATGCTGCCGGTATGGCAGGCCAGACAGGCCGCCCTTCAACCTCTTTCTCAGGACCTACAACCATGAAAATCGTTTTTACCGCCGAGCATGCTGGCGACCTTAGCGCCTTCCACCAGCTGGGCGAGCTGCTGGTGGAGGGGTGGGCGCTGGGCAAACCGAAACTCAGCGCCGGTCAGCTGATTGAGCTGGCCCACGACGCCGAGGTGCTGGTGACCAGCTATGATGAGGTGACGGACGCGGTGATGGCCGCCTGTCCGCGCCTGCAGGTGATCGCCTGCACCCGCGCGAATCCGGTGAATATTGATACCCAGGCCGCCCAGGCGCGCGGCATCCGGGTGCTCTACACCCCGGGGCGCAATGCCGATGCCGCCGCGGAGCTGACGCTTGGCCTGATGCTCAGCCTGGCGCGCCATATTCCGCAATCCCATGCGGCGCTGAAGCGGGGGGATTTCACGCAGGCTGACAATGCCGCCGCCGCCACCCAGCAGGGTCTGCGGCGGGATGTGGTCTGGGACGTGAGCCCGGAAAGCCCCTATGAAGTGTTTAAAGGCAGTGAACTGCGCAATAAAACGCTGGGGCTGGTGGGGTATGGCAACATTGGCCGCCGGGTGGCGCGTATCGCCCGGGCGTTCGGCATGGCGGTGTTGGTGGTGGATCCGTTCGTCGCCGCAGAGGATATCAATGAGCCAGGGTTACAGAAAACGACCCTGGAGGCGCTGTTCCGCGAGGCGGATATCGTCAGCTTGCACCTGAGCAGCGGGCCGCACAGCGACGGGCTGGTGAATGCCGCGCTGTTAAACAGCATGAAGCCCGGCGCGCTGCTGATCAATACCTCTCGCGCGGCGGTGGTCGACGAGGCAGCGCTGATTGATGCCCTGCGCCACGGCCCGCTGGGCGGCGCGGCGCTGGATGTCTATCACCGCGAACCGCTGTGGCGCGATCATCCTTTTGTCATCGAGTTCGATAACGTGATTATCACGCCGCATATCGCCGGGGCCACCCGGGAGAGTATCGCCAAACACACGGCGATGATTGCCGCCGATCTTCAGCGCTATGTCGCCGGGGAGCCGCTGCTGTACCAGTGGCGTTAAGCCGCTTGCGCCGCCGCGTCCTGCAGCGGCGTGGGTCCAACGTCAGGGGCGATGGGCCGCCATAAAAGCCTGGGTCTGTTCCCAGTCTACCACCCCGGCATCCGATCCCATCCCGGTCGCCACCAGCGCGGCCACCGCCGAGGCGACGTCGCACGCCGCTTTCACGCTGAGCCCGCGCGCCAGGGCGGCAATAAACCCGCCGCAGTAGCTGTCGCCGCAGCCGGTGGTATCTACTGCCTCGACGGGCCACGGCGCAATATGCTCCAGCGCGCCATCGCGGCCGATAAGCCAGGAGCCGTTCTCGCCGTCTTTCAGAATGCAGGTGCCCACGCCGAGCGCCAGGAAGAAGCGGCCGATGGCCTCCGGCTGCGTCTCTCCGGAGAGAAAGGCGGCTTCCTCCAGCGAAGGCATGAAATAATCCACCGACGGCAACAGGGGCCGCAGTAGTTCGAGGGTCTCTTCATTCGGGGCGATAAGGTCAAAGCTGGTGGTGACTCCGCGCGCTTTGGCCGCCTGCAACAGCCGCGCGCTCTGTCCCTGGTCCATTGCCGCCAGCAGCCCGGTCCCGCCGTGATGCAGGAAACGACAGTCAAGGACGGCGTCAAATTCCGCTTCACTGACAAACAGGGCGTCAGACGCGCCCCGGCAGTGCAGGGCCGGACGTTCGCCGTTGGGGCGAATCGGCAGGATCGTCGCCGAGGTCTCCTTCAGCGCGGTGCGCTGGATAAGCGAGCAGTCGATGCCCAGCCGGGCATAGCTGGCGAGGATAAAGTCGGCCTTTTCATCTTCGCCCAGGCAGGCCACCGCTGCGGTGCGGATCCCGAGCTTCGCGGCGTTGATATTAGCCCCGGCGGCGGTGCCGGCGGGGTTGAGACGAATTTGCTCAATAAAGGCGACGCCGCCGCGCGGCGGGATCGCCACCACCGGGCGCCCGGCGATATCCAGAATAGTCAGGCCGACAAATACGGCGTCAAAGGTTGCCATCGTTCTCCCGTTTAGCGATGCGTTTGGCGCAGGCGCGCCTGCCAGAAGGATAGGGCGAGGGCCACCACCAGAATCACGCCGACCAGCGCGTCCTTCACCAGATAATTGAGCCCCATCAGGTTCAGGCCGTTATCAATAATGGCAAGGAACAGCACGCCGCCGAGGGTGCCGAGGATGCTGACCCGGCCCAGACGGGTAAAGGCAGTGCCGATAAATACTGCCGCAATGGCGTCCATCAGGTAAGACTGCCCGGCCAGCGGGGTAAACTGCCGCAGGTTGGCGGAGAGGATCACCCCGCCGACGGCGCAGAGCGCCGAGGCGGCCACCAGCACGCCGAGCATGGTCAGGCGATCGCGGATCCCGGCGATACGCGCCGCTTCGCTGTTCTGACCGATGGCGCGGACATATTTGCCCCACAGGGTGCGCTCGGTAACCAGCCAGGCCGCCAGCCACAGCGCCAGCACGATCGCTACCGGCGTGGGGATCCCGCCAAGGTTGCCCACCGCCAGGTCGTGATACTCCGGGGCCATCCGCCGATAGGCTATCGCGCCGCCGCCGTCGGTATAGATGCGCTCGGCGCTGCTGGCGATAAACCAGGTGCCGAGCGTGGCGAGGAAGGGACGGATCCGGCAGATGAGGATCAGAAAGGCATTGAGCAGGCCAATCAGCACGCCGCCAAGCAGGGCGCAGCCCACCGCGGCCTGCCACGGCAGATGCCAGGTTTTCAGGGCGACGAGGGCGAAGGCGGCGCCGAAATCGAGCGCGACGCCCACCGACAGATCAATCGCCCCGGCGCTGACGATCAGGGTCATCGCCATCGCCACAATCAGCAGGATCGCGCTGCCCTGCAGCAGGTTGGCCCAGTTATCCACGGTTAAAAATACCGGATTCGCCCAGCCAAACAGGGCGATGGCCAGCAGGGTGATGACGCCAAATCCGGCCCGCGACAGCCAGGCCAGCGGGCTGCTGGCCGTCTGTTCCGCCGACGCAGAGGTTTTCAGGGTGATTTGACTCATGCCTCGCCTCCTTTGTGTCTGACCGCCGAGGCCGCCAGCACCACCAGGATCAGGCCGCCTTTAATGGCGCCCATCCAGAAGATATTGACCCCCAGCAGGCCGAGCCCGTTAGAGAGGGCGTTGACCAGGATTGCCCCCAGCAGCGCCCCCCAGATGGTGACCACCCGACGGCGCGAGAAGGCGGCGCCGATAAAGGTCGCCAGCACGGTCTCCAGCAGCAGCGGCGTGGCCGTCCCGCTGGAGCTGCCGGAGCCCTGGCTGAGCAGCGGCAGAATAGCCAGCCCGGCGGCAATGCCCGCTAACAGCCAGACCAGCAGGGTCAAGCGGCGCACGTTCAGGCCGCTCATCTGCGCCATATCGCGGTTGCCGCCCACCGCCTGCACATGCTGGCCGAAGCGGGAGTGGTGGAGCAGGAACTGGAACAGGATAAACACCCCCAGCAGGTAGACCAGCGGCCAGGGCAGGCCCAGCACGCTGTTGTCGCGAAAGGCGACCATCAGCGGATCGCTGACCGCGATGCGCCGCTGGCCGGTCAACAGATCTGTCAGGCCGGTAAACGCCACCGAGGTCGAGAGGGTGGCCAGCAGCGGCGGCAGGCCGGCCGCCAGCACCAGCAAGCCGTTGATCGCCCCGCACAGCAGGCAAACCGCCGCCAGCAGCGCCAGCAGCAGGAGATATGGCGTGTGCCATTCGGCCAGCCCGAGGCTGAGCAGCGCGACGCCGAGCACCGCCGTCGCCGGCAGGGAGAGGTCGATGCCGCCGGAGACCACGTCATCCCCGCCCACGGCGATAACGCAGACCAGGCCGAAACAAAGGATTGCCAGCGGAACGCTCTGGACCAGCATCAGGCTGATATTTTGCCAGCTGAGAAAGTAGGGCGACTGTACGCTCAGCCATACCAGCAGCGCCAGAAACAGGATCAGGGGAAATTTTTCAATCAGCGTCGCCAGGCCCGGACGGCCGCGACGCTGGATAGCAGTACTCATGGTGAAGGCTCCTGTCCGCCGTTGATCGCCACCAGTAGGGCGTCCAGCGTTAGCCCGCGGGTGGGCAGATTGGCCGCCAGCGCGCCGCGCCAGAGGACCAGGATCCGGTCGCATAGTCCGAGCAGTTCGGGGGCGTCGCTGGAGGAGACCAGCACCGCCCGTCCTTGATCGGCCAGCTGGCGCGTACGTTGATAAATATCCCGGCGGGCGCCGATATCGACCCCCAGGGTGGGTTCATCGAGAATAAACAGCCGGGCATCGGTCCCCAGCCAGCGGGCGAGGATCGCTTTTTGCTGGTTGCCGCCGCTCATGTAGCGTACCGGCAGCCCCGGGCGTCCCGGGCGGATCGCCAGCTGTTCTATCCAGTCGCGCGCTTTCTGCTCGGCGAGACCCCGCCGCTCCCAGCCAAAGGTGGCGGTCTCCGGCAGCGAGGCGAGATTAATATTGTCGGCGGTGGTGAAGGGCAGGATCAGCCCCTGATGGCGGCGGTCGCGCGGCACCAGCGCCATGCCGGCGCGGATCGCCTGCTTTGGCGTACGAATGCGCCGCGGCCGGCCCTCGAGGTGGATGGTGCCGCGTTCCGCCGGACGTAAGCCGTAGAGTAAGTCGACCAGCACATCGCGTCCGGCGCCCAGCAGGCCGGCGACGCCGACGATTTCGCCCGGCTGAATATCAAAAGAAAGATCCTGCAGCTGCCGCCCGTCGCTCAGCTGGCGCACCGAGAGCAGCGGGGTCGCCCCATTGTCTGCCGCCGGGCGCTGGCGCGGAGTATACAGCTGGTCGATTTCCCGGCCGACCATCATGGCGATCAGCGCTTCGGTATTCTGCAGCAGGTCGCGGTCCGGGTAGCCGACCACTTCCCCGTTGCGCAGCACGGTGCCGCGGTCGCAGAGGGTGGCTATCTCATTGAGGTAGTGGGAAATATACAGAATGGCAATGCCCTGGTCGCGCAGGCGCAGGATAGCGGAGGAGACCAGACTGGCCTCCTGCGCCTCCAGGGGGGCGGTGGGTTCGTCGAACACCACCAGCCGCGCTGCGCCGTCGATCAGCGCGCGGGCAATCTGCACCAGCTTGCGCTCGGCCAGGCTCAGGTCGCGCACCAACCGTTCGGGGTCGATCGCCAGCTGCCAGTTTTGCTGGAAAAATTGCGCCGTGGCGGCCTTCATCCGTCGGCGATCCAGCGCCCCCCAGCGGGTGCGATACTCCTGGCCCAGAAACACCGATTCCGCGACGGTAAAGTGCGGGATCAGGTTCAACTCCTGGTGGATAACGCGGATGCCGGCGGCTTCGATGGCTGCCGGATTGCCGAGGGGCAGCGGGTGACCGTCGAGGGTGGCGCTGCCGCTGTCGGCCTGATAGACACCGGCGAGGATCTTGATCAGCGTCGATTTACCGGCGCCGTTCTCGCCAATCAGGCCATGAATCTCCCCCGGATTGAGGCGCAGGGTAACCGCATTAAGCGCGGTGACGCTGGCAAAACGTTTACCGATCTGCTCCATGACCAGACCAGCGGCGGGGCGTTCCCCGCCAGGATGTTGATTAATCACTGCAGCTCGCCGTATCCCAACTGTTTATACACCGCTTTCGCTTCCTGCGGACCTTTCACCGGAACCACCGGAATAAAGGTTTGCACCGGTAGTTTCTGGCCGGCAAAGTAGCGGGCCACGTTGTCAGCCGAGGTCTGGCCGATCAGATGCGGCTGCTGCGCGACGTTAGCCACGAACGGGCTGCCGGGCTCCGCCATGATCTCCAGGGTCTCCGGACCGGCGTCGATGGCCGTCACTTTCACGTCTTTATCGCGACCGGTCTCTTCCAGCGCCTGGACGATGCCGATGGCCGGTTGATCCCAGCAGGCGACATGGATGGCGTCCAGTTTGCCTTTCGGATACTGGCTGAGTAATTCGAGGGTTTTCTTGCGCGCGTCTTCCGGCGAATTGGCAAACTGTTCCGCGAGCTCGGGCTGGATAATATGAATATCCGGATAATCCTTAAGGACATATTTCCACTGATCGTAGCGAATTCCGCAAATACGCAGCGCGCTGGAGAATGCGTTAAATACGGCGACGTTGCCTTTGCCGCCTAATTCATCCGCCATGTAGCGGCCGATGGTTGAGCCTAAGGTGTAGTTATCGGAAGTGGTATTGTTGACCGAATATTGAGAAACATGATCTACGGTAAATACCGGGATACCGGCATCACGCAATGCTTTAAATTTTGGTTCGACGGCGCTATCGCCGAGAATACTAATTACCGCGTCCACCTTGCGTGACAGTAAAATATCGTGGTTATTGGCATGCACCTGATTATCGCGGCCGCCATCGACGCCAATGACTTTGCCCCCCAGTTTCTCCACCTCCTCTGTCGCGCCTTTAAAGGCCTCGCGATCCCAGAAATGCTGAGTGCCGACCACGGCAACGCCAATGGTTTTTCCCTGTAAGGAGAGGGCGTCTGCGGCAGCGACGCTCAGCGAGGCAAGGGAAAGCAGTCCCAGCGCGGCAGGCAATAATTTTCTCTTCTGCGACATTGTTATTATGATCCTGTGATGAAGGTGGTTGCGGACCGGTAGCATGACAAGAAGCACCTCGCCACCTCAAATACAAAATAAGTCTAAGTTATGCCAGGAATGTTATATCGCAGAAACGTCAGAGAAAAAGTTTATTTTGTCATGAGGAACCTGAAAATATTTCATGATGGCGGATAGACCTTTTTATTTTGTGGTTTTATTTTTGACTTATTCCGTGTTTATTTAGCGGATAAAGACAATTTTCTTAATATTGTGAGTGCATGGGAAATACGGCGTCTACAGAGAAAAAAAGAAGATTGCGCGGGCTAAAGCTTTTTTTAGCAGAGCAATGTCTGGCCGGGTAAGGATTATTACCCTATTTCCCCGCTTTATTGTAATGAACCTTAAGCAGAGAAGAACGCGGGCGCTATGAAGAAACAGCATAATTATACGGTGATGCACTGGGGAACCTGGCAGGTGGAGAGCCGTGAGGGCGAGATCGTGGCGGTTAAGCCGGTGCCCTGGGATAAAAATCCCTCACGCATCGGCCAGTCGCTTCCCGACGCGGTGACCAGCCAAACGCGCATTCGCCGTCCGGCGGTGCGCGCCGGCTATCTCCAGCACGGGCCGGCGTCACGAGAAGGGCGAGGTAAAGAGCCCTTTGTCGAAGTCAGCTGGGAGGTGGCCCTGGACCTGCTGGCGCGCGAGCTGCGCTCGGTCAAGGCGCGCTGCGGCAATGAGGCGATCTACGGCGGCTCCTACGGCTGGGCCAGCGCTGGACGCTTTCACCATGCGCAGAGCCAGCTGCACCGGTTTCTCAAGGGCTTTGGCGGGTACACCGCCAGCACCAATACCTATAGCAGCGCCGCAGGCGAGCGTATTCTGCCGCATATTCTCGGGCCGCTGAGCCCGCTGCACCGGCAGCATACCCATTTTTCCGAGCTGGCCCGGGAGTGTCAGCTGTTTGTCGCCATCGGTGGTCTGCCGCTGCGCAATGCCCAGGTCAACGGCGGCGGCGCCAATGACCATATGCTCCAGTACTGGCTGGATAAGATGCAGGCCAACGGCACGCGGTTTATCAATATCAGTCCGGTGCGCAATGACCTCAGCGCGGTGCCCGACGCCGAGTGGCTGGCCATTCAGCCGGGCACCGATACCGCACTGCTGCTGGCCCTGAGCTATGTGCTGATCGCTGAGTCTCTCTACGACCAGGCGTTTGTTGCCAGCCATACCGTCGGGTTTGCCCCCTATCGCGCTTATCTGTTGGGCGAGCACGATGGCGTAGCGAAAACCCCGGCGTGGGCGGCGGCGATTACCGGCCTGGACGCCCAGCGCATCGCCGACCTGGCGCGGGAGATGGCCCGCCACCGGACGATGGTGAATATCTCCTGGTCTATCCAGCGCGCCCGTCAAGGGGAGCAGGCCTACTGGGCGACGGTGGCCCTGACCGCGCTGCTGGGACAGCTCGGCACCCCGGGCGGCGGCCTCGGGTTTGGCTACGCCTGCACCAACCTGGCGGGCGCGGTGCGAAAAGCGTTTTCCGGCCCACGCTTACCCGCCGGGGAGAATGCGGTGGACAGCGTTATCCCGGTGGCGCGGCTGTCCGATATGCTGCTGCACCCGGGAGAAACCTATGAGTTCGACGGTCAGCAGCGGCGCTATCCCGATATCCGTTTAGTCTACTGGGCGGGAGGCAATGCGTTTCATCATCATCAGGACATCAACCGACTGTGCGAGGCCTGGCGCCGCCCGGAGACGGTGGTGGTGCATGAGCAGTACTGGACCGCGCAGGCCAAATTCTCCGATATCGTTCTGCCGGCCACCACCTCGCTGGAGCGAGAGGATATCGGCAGCGGCGGTCACGACGGGTTTATGATCGCCATGAGCGCGCAGATCCCGCCGGTGGGCGAAGCGCGTGACGATTACGCCATTTTCTGCGATCTGGCCGGGCGGCTGGGCTTCGGGGAAGCGTTCAGCGAAGGGCGTGACGCCGGGCAGTGGCTACGTCATCTCTATGAGGAGTCAAGACCGCGGGCGCAGGAGGAGGGTATTGCGCTGCCCTCGTTCGATGACTTCTGGCAGCAAGGGGTGCTGGAATACAGCGCGCCGGAGCGGCCGCAAATTTTTCTCGCCGATTTTCGCGCCGATCCGCAGCGCTATCCGCTCTCCACCCCCTCCGGCAAAATTGAACTCTTTTCCGCCACCGTCGCCGGGTTTGGCTATCGCGAATGCCCTGGCCATCCGTGGTGGGATGAACAGGAGGCCGCCCGCCAGCGGCAGGGGGGGG